>Ga0209702_10001423_pt1 | contig 45824 bp, 39 predicted proteins | sample FRY01_FD_187210 | JGI IMG/M metagenome (GOLD analysis project Ga0209702, IMG submission 187210) | Freshwater microbial communities from Lake Fryxell liftoff mats and glacier meltwater in Antarctica - FRY-01 (SPAdes) (version 2) | ecosystem: Environmental > Aquatic > Freshwater > Ice > Glacier... | reverse complement strand
CTTCTTTTTATAAAACTCTCGACCATATCACCTATGAGTGCACCAAGTGCTATCCAACCACCAAAAAATACAGCATTTCCCCACCCCGAGTAGATATTATAAAAATCACTATAGACAGGGAGCATACGTACGATGCTTCCGCGAAAAGTGTAGAGAAGTATTCAGACGAGCATACCTCATAGTATTCCGGCTATGAGGCCGCGCATGGTTTTATTTCTTCCAAACCATACAGGGTGTATCGGATGAGAAAAACGTCGAATGTAGGGGATATTTTTGGCTACTACAGGTATCGCGTTGGCGATAAAGGCCGGAAGAAATATCAGAAATATTTGAACCATATTAGCGAAGGACATAGTGAGGTACGAGAAGTATAATGAGCGAAGCGAGTATATAGCTTCATATTATGACAGATTGTGCGAGTCAGATTGCAAAAAGACTGCCTCCATATATAACAGGGAGCATTAAGCATCCGAGTATTATGAGAGACAATTTTTGCGTAGAAAACTGTTTCACTACGTGCATGCAGGGAATATTTGAAATCGTCAAAAATGCCATGAGCCCCAATGCAAGGGCGAATACGAGAGGTTCTGGATGGACAATCATAATACCCATAACAGCTACTGCTGCAGCTGGAGATGGAAGACCAGAAAAATAGGTATTTTTATCTTGTTTCTTGAGGGTGAAGCGTACTAATCGATAAAAAATACAGCATAAATAGAGTGCAGCAAATGTTACTTTGCCAGTAATAGACCAGATCCAGAGAGCGGGATGAAGTCAAAAATTGATAAAATCAGCTATATCGTCGAGGTAGGGTCATATCTTTGTTTCTCCAAATTTCCTAGCTGCTTTCCCGTCAAGTGCATCTGCTATGAGAGCTCCTGCGAGGAGTATCTCTGCAACGAGCCATGAGGGATGTATTATGACAAGAACACACGCTATCACTCCGAATAGGATACCAATTGTTGTGATGACGTTTGCGATATATTTTTTCATAGGGCAGTGAATTATTGTCTCATAAATTTGTACCAAGCGTGGTAGAGAGGGCTCGCAAATATGAGGCTAATCCAGATGACTCATCCCACTCATGCCGTGAAAAGTGATTGTTCTATTATTGGAGTATTGCCATTTATGAGAAAACTAAAACCAACGAGAACACCCGCGAGTCACCCTGCATACCAATAGTCTACAGGAAATCCTGCAATCCATTCTGAATCTGTATACCAAGGAATATGCTCTTGCTTGAATTTTTTGTAGGTAAAATGAGGATTTAAAACGAACCACAGGAAATCCCAGTATATGATGAGGAAAAGATGGAAAGCTATAATCATCATCTCGTCGACGATACCGTTCCATCCAAAAAAGCCTATGTAGATTATATGATTGAGAAAAAGTATCATCAAAAAAAGTATCGTATGATATCCCGTAATACTTCTGAGAAATCAGAGTGATGAATCTTTTCTATTTTTTCTCCAGGTTGGAAGGTGTTTCGCTCAACCATTTTCTCACTCTATCTCGATTTCAAGGAGAGCGAGAAATATTCAGAAAACCAATATATAAAATCAAAACATAGTGCTATTATTTGGATAAATGCCTATTTTCAAAGCTCTCTTCTCTATATTTCCTCTTTTTTTATTTTTTAGCTGAGCATTTTTCCGATTTTTTTTGTTACTCCGAGAACACTTTGGAGGATAAGCTCTGGTATTATTATGTATTCCTGCTATTGTTTCCAGGCTTCTTCTTTTGTATGGAGAAATTTTAGGGAAAAGGACTGAGCAGTTTTTGTATTCGTTGTCCGTGGATGTTTTTTGTGCCGAATATAGTTGGGACGTCTATGTCCCACCGTCATTCTTTTATGACCCAATCTGTATCGTCTTATACGAAATGCTCTTGAAAAAAATCATTTTCAGAGAAAAGAATAGGCATTACTCCTACATATTTCTGCGAAATTCATCGTTTCACATTCTTGCATGGAATGTATGCAGGATGATTGGAGGAGTGATTTCAAGTCCATAGTATTTGTTGATTGAATCAGGTTTTGACTTATTTTTTCAATGATTACTCTCTTCCAAAATTTCAGAAAGGGTGAGAAAGATTTTTATATTGAATGTACTGCACTTACAATGAGTGAATCTGAATATATCAAAATAGTTACATAATTTTGTATTTTTTTAATAAATATTATACTATTTCTATGAAAAATTCTCCACTTTCTCCAACTCGTCAATTTATCGTCAATGTCATGATAGTTTTAGTGGCAGTGCTTATTGTTTGGCTGGTCTATATTTTGAGGGATTTCATAGGGTTGTTTCTTTTTTCTTGTTTCTTTGCACTTCTCTTAGCTCCATTTGTCATCCGTTTGAAAAAATGGAAAATACCTGATGTGCTCGGAATTTTGATGACATTTTTTAGTGTCTTTTTGATTGTGAGTTTATTTTTAGTCTCTATTATCCCTGTTTTTATCTGACTTGCAGAGGATTCAAAGGCATATGTGATCAGTACTGTTTCAGCTATAGAGATTCAAGCAAAAAATGGTTTCCCAATTATTGATACACTTCCCCTCAATCTCGGAAACGTGGCGAGAAGTGAGATAGATATTTCGAGAATTCAAAGCTTTATTACTGATGAAAATCGTTCACAATTTATCATCAATGGGCTCCTCGGTAATATCGACACGGTAAAAGATTTTATACAAAAATGAGTCGGCCAGTTTTCTACAGTGAGTCTTTCTTTTGCTTCTGGAGTGACAACTGCAGTTACGACATTTGCTTTGTTTCTTCTTTTGACGTTCTTTATGATACTTGAGCGTCGATCCTTTACACGCTGGTTTTTTGGTATTCTTCCTTCTGATCTCGGACATTATTTTCGTAGTCGGCAACATGTCATATCGAGCGCTATTCATAACTGGCTTCGATGACAGATATATTTGGCTCTTTTTATGTTTGGCATCAACTTAGTTGGGCTCTTTATTGCACAACTTCTCGGACTTCCTGTGACACACATTTTTTCCCTCGCTCTTATAGCTGGAGCTATGGAGTTTGTTCCTTATCTCGGTCCTGTTATCGCCTTTATTCCTGCTTTCCTCATGGTCCTTGTGAGTCCCGATGTGAGTATTTGGGCAATTGGCGGAGTTGTGGGCCTCTATATTCTTTTTCAACAACTGGAGGGTAATGTCATGGTACCACTCGTCATGAGTCGTACGTTGAGCCTTTCTTCGCTCTATATACTTGTCGTAACTCTTGCTGGAGCGGCTTTGTGATGAGCTCTCGGTGTGCTCTTAGCTATCCCGCTCGCCTCTATTCTCAATATATTTTATCACGATTGGATGCAGTATAGACGTACTGCCGCTCATAGTCCAAAATAATTATGTGGTACATTCAGCAGCATGGAATCCGATATGAAGATGGTCCTGCAGTGTTCACCTTTCCATTTTTTCAGCCTGATTGGAAACAATTTTCTGGAGAAGTAGTCTTTCTTGAGGTTTCAGACTTTGAGCCCCGTGGTTATGATGAATGGACACAATCCTATGATAGACAGAAGGAAATTGCGTTTTTACAGGATATTATCGATTCTCTTCGTGAAAACCCACGTCGAATTCATGTGCGAGGACTTTCTTGTGCTGAGAGCTTTACCCTCCTGGCTGATTATTATACAAGCCAAGGGTATTATAATTCACTATTAAATAGTTATACTCTTCCTGCAAATACGCCTATAACTGTGAGTGTTTCCTTACGGCATGTTTTGTTCTGTGAAAAGGATAAAAAGTTTTTATCGTCCCGGATTCTTGATCATCCCTATTATCTAATTACACCACCTCTTCGTTCCTCATCTGATCTACGCTGTATCCAGCAAGCAGCTCGAAGCGGACTAGTAGCTACTGTTGAGGTTTTTCCAGAAGACGTATGACTTATCTCTCAGGTGTTTGAAAAACAAATACTTTCTGTATTTCAGGCTGTGCAACTTTTTTCCTATAGATGGGGGAAATATGGCTTCGTATGATCAGAGGAGGATCATTCTTTTTCTCTTCCTGATTTTATCGTTCCTATTTCTCAGCAAGATCTAGATTAGTCCTTTAGAGGAAGAAATTTTTTTCGTACTCTGTATATATTTCTGTCCTCATGGCCGTTAATTCTTTATTATAGGTTTTGTTTCTGGTGACAATTTTTTTCGAATTGAGGCAAATCATGGTATAAAAACTGAAACAAATTACGATGATAATAGACATATCTATCCAGTAAAATTGTGTCAGAAATGTTTGAATTATTGTATTCATAATTTAGAGAGAGTCGGTTGTTTTTTTGAGTTCTGTGACAATAAGGAGACGATTCAGTGTTGTTCCGAGTGGCCAACACGTCATCAGCGTGAGCTGTTTATTTGCTGCATCACCTGCGAGAGATGACACATGTCCGGGTTTTACGATTATTTTTTCTTTGACGACGTATACGAATTTTTTTTGTTTGAAATATACTATTATTTCATCGCCAACTGTTAGCTCATTCAGGAGAGCAAATACATCATTATAATTTCATTTTGCCCACGGGAAATTTGAACTGTGACCAAAGATAAAACTATTTCCAGATTCTCCAGGATTGGCTGATCCTGGGTATTTAATGATTCAATTCTCGAGTTCTTTCATGAAAATTTTATGCCATTCATTGGAAGAATTTGCATCATGATGTTCGACATTGACAAGTGGGATATTTTTTCCGATTTTTGGAATGATAATTCTATCTTCATAGGGTGCTATATTCACAGAGAGGCTTACACGTGACACATCTTGATCGAAATATGATGCTCCGAGCTCTGGCGTATTTCCTTCTGTTTTTTCTACTTGTCTATTCAAAATTCGTTTTCGGCGTTCTTCTCGAGCTTCTTTTGCGCTTTTCTGATCGGTGATATCTGTGTTTGCTAGACCTCCTTCTATCGCTTTTTGTTCTTCTACTAGCTGTCCAGGATCAAGTATTGCTCGAGCAAAAGCGCTATATGCAGACCAATTGGAGAGCAGAAGAAGTATTACAAAGATTATACTTGTAAGAAATAGGAAATGAACTAATCATTTTATTTTCTTGAGCCATTTGTGTTTCTTTTCAATCTTTTTTTCTTCTTTTTTTGCCCAATCAATGATATCGTGAGATGTATCAAATATCTCCCGTACTACTTTTGTTGGTTCATTTTTTTTTGGTGGCTGTATGTCGTAAATCATCGGCATATCACCAGAATATCACATCTTTTTTTCGATAGCAAAAATTGAGCGTTTTTTCTATCCTTTTTCGAGCTCCCAGGCAATCTTTTTGCGAATACTCACTATTCCCCATATGAGTACTGCGGATCAGTAAACAAAGAACATCCCTGAAAATCCCACAAATGAGATGAGTGCTCCTCAAAATATAAGCCCCACAGCATTAGCAAAGTTATTGACAATTTTCATTGGTGCAGCAGATACATCAGCATTGATGATATTTGACTCTGTGACCCGGGCGTAGGCTTTGTTGTATTCGTCAGCAAAAATAGATTGGCTCATAGGGTATCCAGCGGCGTATCCTGTACTGTTGAGCATACCGAGACCGAGTACTATTATGAGGCCAAGGAGACTCTCAAAACTCCCAGCTACTGCAAGTCCATAGAGGGCTATTGCTGACATGAATATACCAAGAGTTATGATGTTAAATTTGCCATATGCCTCTGCCTTTTTGATCCAAAACATCTGAAGTGCGTAGGCAGGAACGGCGAGTATACCTATCAGGATGAAACCACTTCTGATAATGTTTTGAACGCCAGAATTTTTCAGTGCTTCATCGAGATATGTCACAAAAAATGTTGTTACTATGGTGTCCCAGCAACCAAAAAGTAATATACCGCCTGTTGACCAGAGAAGTATCGGCACAAATGTGGTTTTTTCAAAGATGAGTTTGTAGAGCATTTTGTACTCGAATTTTGTTTTATTTATGATATCTCCCCAGTCTATTTCCTGTGATAATTCTTTTGGCTTCATGATGATATAGTCCATTGATCACTTAAGTTTCTGGAAATCACCAATGGATATTGTATTTTTCAAATATGAAGCTGTTTTCTCTTCTATATTTTTTGTTTTTTCGACTATGTGGAGATTTTTTACTGTCCCGAGATTAAATACCTCATGAGAATTATCAAAATAGTTTTGTATGAAGATTCATACACATACTATGAGAAATATGAGTACGAAGAGTATGAGTTGTGTCGAATCGGTACGAAGAGAGAGAATTCCTATGGAGATCAAAACACCTGTCACTGAACCTATCCCCATAGCAATATTGTTCTTTGATAGCGCTGTATCATATTCTGAAGGGTCAGAGTGATTGAGGAGATATGATATAGTCGTGATTTCGTAGACTTCTTTTACTGTTCCGTAGAGTATTCCTACGGTTAAAAGAAGTACAAAGTTGATACCTGTCGTGAGAAATGTTCGTGTGATTTCGAATATATTTCCGCTGAGACTAAATCCAAATCCATCAGATGTTTTTACGAGATAGAGAAATATAATAGCAGCAATAATCATGAGAGCATTTGCTACTGCGAGCATAGTTTTTGAGGCGACATGTCTCTGAATTGTCCCAAGTGGCACATCGATAATCATGGACCATATATTTCCAATACCGAGAAATATACCCACAAGAAGAGGAGATCCTACTATGAAACCGAAGAAAAAGACACTCGTGAGATGAAAAATAATCCATATAGCCCCATAAACGCTTACTACATTGTAGAAGTTTTTGAAGAGTGTTGCTTTTTCCGGGAGCTCTGGAGTGACTATCTGCGTCATAGTTTTACTCTATCATACTTTTTCTATGGAGTAAAATATTTTACTCTCATTTACCGTGAACCGTAGTTGAGTACCCAAATAGTATCACATTGTCCAATGCCAATTTCTCGAAATTCTTTCTGGTACATGTTTTCTCGGTGATGTATGCTCGTTGTCAGCTGGTCGAGTAGTTCCATGATATTTTCTTGTCATAATCCGAGATTTTCTCATCACCAGATATAGTCATATTGACCTATTTCATATCGTTGTTCGAGTGTGCTGCCATTGAGCGTATGGGTGATTTCTCCAACCTGGCAGAGCTTTTCTGCATAGTCTTGAGCTATGATATCGAGTGTTTCTGATTCTGCGAGCGCACTGAGATTTCTCTCTATTCGTCTTTTTGTGTGTTCTTGGATGAGGAGCACTCTGGTCTGAGCAAGAGAAAGCTGATCTTTGTTTGTTGTCAGGGGGCTTGTCGGTCGATAATTATTTTCACAATAATTACCCGTTAAGAGGCTCTGCGTTTGGCAAAAGAGGTGTTTAAGATATAAGACCATTTCTCGTACTGGAGCGGAGAGAGTAGGCCTCTGGAGATATTGTGCCAGCGCTTTTTGTGTTTTTGAGAGTTTTTCCACCTGTTTTTCTGTAGAAAATGGTGCGAGATATTGCGCTCGATAAGTATCATATAATGCTTCTATATGTTCCTGTTTTGTTCCACTGAGAGCTTGAGCTGAAAGTGATACTATTATTAATAATCATCCTATAAAACGTTTCATATTTTGATAAAAAAAGAATTTTCTCTATAGTACTCTCCATAATCCCTATTGCAATGGTTGCTGCGCCAATTTTCTTGACTCTTCAAAACAAAAAACAACTCACTCATGATGTCTATGAATTGGAGTATTTTAGTGAAGAAATACCTAATATACTTCCTGGCCAATTTCTACTCTGTGATACTTCAGATGATCCAAAGCTTCGTCGATCGTATTCTGTTAGTTGGGCCCAAGGAAAGAGTGTATTTTTTATTATCAAGAGACTTCTTGAGGGGAAATGAGGCAGTATGGCGATTTGTGATCAAGAAATAGGGCACAAGATGCAAGTATGGGGGCCTCTCGGGCAATTTGTGTTACGAGATAATGATATTCCAAAAGTATTTATTGGGACATGAACGGGGTTTGCACCGCTCTACTTTATGCTGCGAACACTTCATGAAGAAAAAAAAGGAAAAAGCAATTCATCCTGCGTAGTAGATGAAAGTCAGCATGCATTACTACGGAGAACGGGAGAGCAAAGAGGAGAAAGTTTTTTTCTTTTCGGGGTGCGAGAATTATGCGATGTATTTTATCAGGAAGAGCTCCAAAAATGGTCAGAAGAATCCTCTTTTGATTATGACATCTATTGTTCACGAGAGACTTCACTACTTCCGGAAAAACATCATCGGGGGAGAGTGACAGATTTTTTTAAACTTCACACTTCACACTTCACACTTCAAACTCCTGAAGCCGAGTACTATATTTGCGGAAGCCCTGCGATGGTGACAGAAGTGCGTTCTATACTGAGTCTCTATGGTGTCGATGACAAAAAAGTATTTTTTGAACAGTATTAAATGTTGAATTAGTATAAACTAATTCAACATTATTTTTTTATAGACACACCACCACTGGCTCTCTTTCCCAGACTTTGAGCACCATTTTTCCGAGGTCTTTTGCGAGGAATTCTCGGAAGTTTTTTTCATTATCTTCTGGTTTTTTTCCTGAGACAGCTTTTTTGACATAGTCTGCGATGGCAGCATGTGAAGCAGTGATTTCATCAGGAAAGAAAAGTCCACGAGAATCGACAATTGCCTCCTTTGTATTGATGACGAGGACGCCTTCTTCGCCGAGCTGGATTCGTTCTTTGACTGCACGAGTCTCGAGAGAACCAATGCTCATACCGTCGACGCCAAGTGCTTCGAGAGGTATTTTTTTCTGAGAAAATATCAGGTTATGTTTTTCATCGAGTTCTACTATTGAGCCGTCTTCGAGCATGAGCACATTTTTTGTATCCCAGCCCATCTTGATAGCTTCTCGTTTAAGGGTCAGACGCATGGATAGATCTCCATGGACAGGGATGATATATTTTGGTTGGATCAGATTGAGCATGACTCGTTGTTCTGCCATGCCTCCATGACCACCAGAATGGACTTCCAATTCCTTGATGGTAATAATCTTTGCGCCAAATCGATTGAGCCGATTCATCATCTCAGTGATAGCGAGTTCATTTCCTGGAATGATTGAGGATGAGAGGATAATAGTGTCGCGAGGCTTTATGGAGATAGTCTGGTGATCTCCGCGAGAGATATTATTGAGTCCTCAGAATTCTTCTCATTGTGCCCCTGTGGTGATGATTATTTGTTTGTTTTCGGGAACACTTTCGAGAGTTTTGTTATCGAGTGTTCTCACGGTTCCTTCTTTGCATTTGAGATAACCGAGCTCGCGAGTTATAGCGACGCATTCTACCATGCTACGACCATTGATGAGTACCACTCGACCGAGTTGTTCGGCTATAGTGATTACATCCTGGATACGAGAGATAAGTGTCGAGAAGTTCCCGATAATGACTCGTTCAGGAGCATCTTGGATGATTTGTTTCAGTTCTCCTGATACTTTTGTTTCTGAGGTTGTCCATTCTTGTCGAGAAGAATTCGTCGTTTCCTGGAGGAGAATATCGATACCACGGGCTGCAATTCTCGCATAATTGGCGAGGTTCGCCGGTTTATCTATACGAGGGAAAAATTCGATTTTGTAATCACCCATGTGCATGATACGAGCAGAGGGTGTCTCGATATAGACACCACAACTATCTGGAATAGAATGATTCACTCGGAAAAATTCATATTTGAATACTCCGATATTTGCCATTGTTCCGGCATCTGGATTGATAGTGAAGAATTGGACTTTATTTTTGAGCCCAGCTTCTTCGAAGCCTTTTTTGATCATCGCAATGGTGAAAGGAGATCCGTAAATAGGAGGAAATCAGAGAGCAGGTATGAGATTTTTGAGAGCCCCAATATGATCGAGATGCCCATGAGTGACAAACATTGCCTTGATTCTCTTGAGATGTGGTTGGAGGAATCGGATATCTGGTAGGAGATAGTTGAATCATGGAGATTTGCCACCTCGAGCAAACTCGAGACCACCATCGACTATGAGGATGTCATCACCATGTTCGAACATAGTCATATTTGCACCAACAGTACGCAGTCCACCAATAGGAATCATGCGTGTTATATTTTTGTCTACTTTTGGGAGGACTTGTGGTTCGTGAGATTTTGGGAAAATTACAGGAACATTGAGACTTTTTATCACAGCTGGTGAGAGTTGAGAGGGTATTTCAATAGGCGAATTGTCGGCAAATATAGCCGGTTTTTCTACGGGGAGTTCGAGACGTTTGAGTGGACGATTACCGAGAATAGGCTTTCCATTCATTGGTTTTTTTGCCATTAAAGGTCTACGATTTGTTGTCATGTTATTGGCTGGAGATCAGTGTATTGTGGGTCGTGGTGGTGTCATTGGTGTTGTGGGCTTGAGTTGGGTTTTCATTTTTGGCACCATTGGTGCTGGTGTGGTTTTTGATATAGCTGTTTGAGTTATAGGAGTATCTTGTTTTGGGAAAGAGGGTGACTGTCATAGTTCTGAATCGAGTTCAGCAAAAAAATTATCAGACATAAGGAAAAGGGTAAAGGGAATAAGGAGTAGAGGAACGAAAGTTTTTATTTTTTGTTTCCTAAAAATGTTCTTCTGAAGTGAAATCTAGAAATTCATCAGAGAACTGGAGCACATGTGTGTACTTATAAATTATGAGACATGAGCAACAAAAAGATCACAGTATGAGCTTCATTGACGACCACGTTTGTCTTATATGAGAATATGATACGCGAATTTAGAGACAGTTTCCAGGATTTTGTAGTTGATTTTTTGGTATATGTGTTCTGAAGGAGCATAGTCAGTATAAGTAGTTTTAACGAAATGCAAATTATTCAAATAAATTCTCATCGTTGTCTCTCACCCAGCTTATCCCTCTTCCTTTTCACCAGAAAGGCCACAGGAGAACATCTTCAAACGTATATGCCCCTGCTTTATGGTCTAACATAGGATTCATAGCAAGCTCAAAATGAAGATGGTAGAGGTATTTCTTGTCTGGTACGGCAGAATCTCCTACGTGACCTACTATTTGTCACCTTGATACTCTTGTTCCTTTTTGTATATTGATAGGTATGTCTGAGAGATGTGCATATATCGCTACATGTCCGGAGAGTGTTTTGAGATAGACGGTGTTGCCACGGTAGACATCGAGATTTTCTTGTTGTTCTAGCTCAGACGATCCGGTGTGGAGATGGTCCATTTCGTTCCATGAAAAATCGCGTTTTACATGGAGTATGGTCCCGTCTTCAATAGCTCGAACAGGCGTTCATTCATTGACATAAAAATCCCAACCATGGTGTATTCCGTCAGTTTTTGATGCTCTATATGGGCGAGCAGAGTTTGGAAGATGTGTTGAGATATCAGGGAGAGAAATCCCAGGTATAGGGAGAGAAAAACGAGTATTACGTGTAGCGAGAATCGTTTCTATGTCTGTAAAAAATTGTCTGAGCCGAAGAGATGAAAGTCGAAAATCATTTTTGACTATGAGGCTTGCTCTGAGTGTGTTCCGAAGTGTCTCGCTTGATATATCAGAGAGGGTTTCTTTTGTCGGAAGTGCTCAGTTAATAGGAAGGATATAATTGACCCCCCTGTAAGAAACAACTGGTATACGACATTTCCCTGCGAGTTTCCAACGGATCACTTGATCTCCATTTGATTCACGGAGAATTGTCTGAGAATCGGGACATGAAGAAGTCAGTTTTGAACTTGTATCGTCAACTCTCAAAAATACTGATGCTCCATTATCAAATGGCGTTATGCCTGAAAATAACACTTCAATTGGTGGTAATTCAGAGCTCGATAAAACCTCTCTTGTAGGTTCAGATATCAGTATATTAGGTATCGTGAGGAGGAGAACTCCGAGATACAATGAAGGTCGAATCATAGTTTATACTCTTTGCAACTGTTATTGAGTGTATAAAAAAATTGTTCAAATCAAACATTCAGCCCTGTCTGCACTCTTGATTATCACTTATTCTCTCTTTTGATGTATTTTTTCTTCTTTTTCTGTGTGAAGATGAGGTGAATTTATCTTTTCAAAAGAGTCTTTCTCAGTAATATGAATCCTCACTTCGTACTAAGTCTTTTATGAAAAAAATATTCTTTTCTTTTTTGCTTTCTTTTTCTTTCTCTCTTTTTGCCTTGAGTTATGGTTGACTGTCTGATGCTCGAGAGCTTGCGGAAAAGGGTATCATCGTCAATCAATCTCTCGCGACGCCTCAATATGGTGTGTTTTTTTGACCGGATATACAGGAGGCGAGTATGTATCGAATTAGTGATACTATTATTCGTCAAGAAGTTCTCGGCATAGCAATGAAATTGAGGGGAGTTGTGTTACCTGAGAATTATTCTTGTCGTAGTTATTACCTCGATACTTCAGAGTGGTGGGTATGTCGTGCGGCAGAACTCTCTGCAGACAGTGATATTATCACTCGTGCCAACCTCCATTTTCGACCTCATGATACCCTCACGCTTGGTGAAGCCCTCTGAATTACCATCAAATCTCTCACTATACCATTCTCAAATACTTCTATAGTTGGTATATCTGACAATATCCCTGATTGGCAAAAACGTATCATCCGTACTATAGAAGAACATCAAATTATTCTCGATGTTCGTGATGGGAATGGACGAAGTATAGCATTTTATAATACTCTCATTGGTTCTGGATTTGATATGTCTCATAGACTTACACGAGGACAATTTTTCCAAATAGTTACAGCCTTACTCGATTATCAGAATGCCCATAATCCTACAGCATATTGTACTGTCTACAATGACGGATGTAATGATTGTAGTCTCACGAGCGGTGTTCCGACATGTACTGAGCGGGCTTGTATATGGCAAGGTATTCCGTCGTGTTCTGTTTGTGAATATTGATACACATTAGAAAATAATCGTTGTGTTAAAAAACAAGCTGCTTGTGTTTCAGAAGGTGGTTATGCGGGAGGAGGGTATGTCAAGTATCCAGAGAATATGAATGATTTTCAATGTTGTACTGGTCTTACACGAGCTGAGAGAAAGGATGGTAATACTCTCGCCGATGCTGGATATACATGTATTCGTCAGTGAGATAATTTCTGTGATAGTCGGTATGAAAATACTTATAATTCTTCTGATTGTTCGTTGGCAATGAGCTTTGATTTGTTGTCTATTTGTCAGAATTTTTATGATGGATGTAATGGCTGTTCTCGTGAGACAACTGGCGAAACCAAATGTTCTTTGAGGTATTGTGATGTTGCTGACGGTCCAGCATATTGCAAGACATATGTTTCCTATACTCCCAAGACACAGTCGACTGATAGTACTTTTATCGCAAAAGTTACGTCTGAAATGCGGAGATATGCCAGTGATCTCTCTTGTACCGCTAGCGATCAGTGTCAATGGAGTCTCGTAGGAGCCAAAGCTTGCGGAGGCCACACTGCCGCAATCCCGTATTCAACTAAGAATATCGATTGATCTCTCATCACGAGCAAAGCAAAATACATCACAGACAGTGAAAAAACTTTCAATGAACGCTATGGTATAGTGAGTGATTGTATGTATCCTGAGCCTCCAACACCGATGAGTTGTGTGAATAACTTTTGCCAATAATTACATTTCTGACGGGAGGGGCATGCCGAGTATTTTTGCTGTATAGGCAATAATTTCTAAGCTCGTTGTTATGATTTTTATTCGGGTCATCCTCTCATGTTCTGGCGTGTCTTTGAGTTTTGGAGTGTTTACATAGAGCGCATTGAGGTGACGAGTCATCGTCGCGAGGTGAGCTATGAGCAGGTGGAATTTGTAGGTTTCTCATGAGTTTTCGAGGAGTTCATTGAACCCGAGAATATCGAGTACCACATCACGATCAAATGATGTCAAAATTGTTTCTGTCGGAGTTTCGTTTGTTATGCCTATTTCATCGAGTATTTTTTTCCATCGTACGTAGGTATACTGCAAATACGGTCCACTATTTCCTTCAAATGCGAGGACCTTATCCCATTCAAACACCCAATCCCGTTCACGATCTTGGCTGAGAAAAGAGTAGATGATAGCGCCAAGGGCAACAGATCTTATATCTTCATCAGGGATATTTCTTTCCCGTTCGAGTAATATCTGTCTCACTCTTTCAAAGCTTTCTCCTCTGAGATCTTTGAGAAAAATTACTCGTCCATGACGCGAAGACATAGCACCATCGGGGAGACTGACAAAACCATTTCCAGCATGGAAAAGTTCAACGTTTAACGTTCAATGTTTATCGTTCAGCCAGGCTGCTTTTGCGGTCGTAAAGAGTTGTCGAAAGTGGAGTGCTTGTCTATTATCGACAAAGTAGACAATCCGACTCGGAGACCAATTCTTGAGACGGTATTTGATCGCTGCGAGATCACTCGCGAGATAGCCATGTGTTCCATCTCTTTTTTGGAGAATGCACGAGGGGAGCTTTGATCCTTTTTCAAATACGACTCCGACACTCTCGTCTTCATTTTTTGTGGCAATTCATTTTTCTATGAGCTCATCGACAACTGCTGACATGGTATTGTCGGGAGTGAGATCAGGCCAATTTCCGAGTTTTGGAAGGGGGAGTCATTCGTAAAAACTCTCACCAATCCATATATCAGGATGGATACCGAAATCACTCATAATAGTTCGGACACCAGTGAGACTCTTATCTGTGAATTGTTCCCAGAGTTTTACCGACTCTTCATCTCACTCAGAAAGTAGCTTAAATGAGTCACGACATTCTTGCTCAACTTCAGAATTTTCTTCGATTTTTTCCGTTATTTTGATATAGATGTCGAGGAGGTGCTGTACTGGATCTTTTTTAAATTCTTCCTTGTCTCAAAAATATTTCCAACCTGTGATAAGTTTTCCAAATATTCCTCCCCAGTCGCCCTGATGCATATCAGCAATCACATCGTAACCCATGGTACGCATGAGATTGATGGTTGCTTGTCCAAAAAGAGGCGTACACAGATGACCTATATGGAGAGGTTTTCCGATATTTGCGCCCATGTAGTCGACGACGATTTTCTCGTTTTTTTTCTCCCAGGTGGGAAACTCCCAGGTTGAGAGTTCCTGCGTATAAAAAGTATCCGTCACAAAGAGATTCACAAATCCACCCTGAATATTTCCATCGGTGACGAAGCTCTCATTTTTCATGAAATCGAGAATTTCTTGAGCGAGGACTGGAGGGGGTAATTTCGTTGCTTTCACCGCAGGAAATATATTGATACATACATCACCAAATTTTTTGTCTGGAGGAATTGTGAATTGGAATATCTCACTTGTGCATTCTTTGTGAGTTTTTTCGAGATATTTTGTGAGGGATTTTCGGAGGAGAGGGGACTGCATAGTTTTACTATAGATAAAAGACAAAAAATAAAAGAGGAAAGAGGAGGATTTTTGTAAATATCGAACGGGTTTTTTATTTTACAGTTGCTCGTTTAATCATAACATACGATTTATTACCTTTGTATTTTGCATTTCTCTGCTCCGTCACATCCTCTGATTCATGCGTTCTTGCTCCGTCGGGAAGAATTTCAGGACGTAGAGAGGCTTATCGTAGAGACGCGCGAACAAGGTGAGAAACTTCTGAAAGTTCTCACAGAACTTTCATCAATCTACCATCTACCATCTACCATCTACAATGAAGGAAGTTCAGTAAAGAATTACAGACTTATCACGACACCCACGGATATTCTCGAAGTGTCGCATGACCACAATCTCGTTGGAATATTTCCCATTGAGACACTTGATTGGGAAATCGGCGATGAAACAAAATTGACGCTGCTTATCAAAAAAGGCATGCAGTACTCAGAAGAAAAACTCGTTGATTGGCTCACTGACCATGGATTTATTGCAAAGAAATCTGGGGAAGAGTATTCGTTTTTTCGACAAGGAGATACGGTGAGTATTGAGACTCGCAGATGAACTTTGCTCGTGAATTTCTTTGGAAGTACGCTTGAGACTATTTATCTTGATGGAATTGAACAGGAAGAATGGAAATTCTTCGCTAGATAAGATTTTTTTCTCGAAGAATCCCTGATTTCTCGAGAATCATCGCCTCCTCGATACACCAGGGAGAATATTTGTCAGTATTGTTTTTTATTTCTTTGAGGAAATCGGACCAACTCATCCATTCGACCGCTTCGACTTCATCTAGATTTATTTCTGGTGTATCCTCGGTATAGCCTATGTGAATTGGACATATCTCATTTTCCATGACTCCATTTTTACTAAATTGATAGCGATAGGGTGACACTTCTTCTGCCCAAGAAATGCTCATACCGAGCTCATCCTGAATCCTTCTTTTTACTGCATCAATATTTGATTCATCGAGTCAGGGGTGTCCACAACAACTATTCGACCAAGCAAGGGGCCAGGTTTTTTTGACATGACTTCTCTGTTGGAGGAGGAGCTTCTTTTCTGCGTTGAAGAGAAAAATTGAAAAAGCACGATGCAGTGGGGTATCTGCTCCATGTATTTCTGATTTTGGCATCGTTCAGAGTATGGTATTATTTTCATCGACGAGGACGACGAGTTCGACAGTGTCTGACATGATTCTTTTTAGAAATTTTTCGCAATTATAGAGGGTTCATCTCCCAAATCAAATCCGAGATATTTGAACAGTACAAAGAGTATTAAGACGACGCAAAATATCAGCAATGCCCACCAGAACCAATATCGCTTATTGGATTTTGTGATGCTCCTATTCTCGATGTATTGACGAGCCTCTTCGAGCACATTCTGCGGTAAGAGCATCCACATGATGATAGGCAGTATCACCATATCATCGGTGAGCCCCAGTAGAGGCAGTATATCAGGAAGTATATCTAGAGGGCTCACGATATATACCAGTCCTAGGACAGCTATTGAGAGTTTTGTTTTCAGGGGAGTTCTCCTATCCATATAGGCCCGTGAGAGCGTGAGAATTTCTGATTTGAATCAGCGGATTTTTTTTATATTACCGTAGAGACTCATAATTATCTTTTCAAGAGTTCGAGGAGAGCTGTGATAGTTTTCCAGTTTCTGGTAGTCGCTGTGACGGCGAGTTTTTTTTCAAAAAATACGGTAGAAAATTTCGTCATCCCATACCCATCAGGGCAGTAGAGATAAATATTTTCCCCATCTATATAAAATTCATCACTTTGGTATTTTTCATCGACTATTTGTTTGAGGAGTTCTTTTTTTGGTACATCATCGAGAAAAGTGATATGAAGTTTGGTTGTCTCATTTTCTCTTTTGGTAAAAGGATTTTTTGATGCTATGTCTTGCATTTGAGTCTGTGAGAATATGATAACAGGAACTTCAAAAGTGTAGTGATTTTCTATGAGTTTCTCTACCATTGTCGCTAGTTTTTTAGTATCTTTTTCTTCTGATTTAAAAACGATGTTTCCACTCTGGATATAGGTCATCACACCAGTGAATCATTCTCGTTCAAATAAACCTTTGAGTTCCTTCATGTTGATCATTCTCTGACCACTCACATTGATGCCACGGAGTATGGCGACATAAATATTCATGCCGACATTGTATATATTTTATACAAAAAGCTACCCTTTATTTAGAGGTCTTGCTCTAGCTGAATATGAGATAGGTGATATACCCACAGTATATCATGACAAAAAGTACACCTTGCCATCGCTCGAGCTTGTTTTTCTGACCGATAAAAAGAGCCAAAAAGAGGATTACAGTTGCAATGATACACATAGCGATATCACTAAAGCTACTCTCTTGGAGTACCACGGGTGAGATAGTTGCAGTAAGCCCCAGTATCCAAAAGATATTAAAAATATTTGAACCAACGATATTCCCTACGGCGATATCGTTTTGACCTCTTCGGGCTGCGACAATCGATGTCACCAGCTCGGGAAGTGACGTACCAAATGCCACGACAGTGAGACCGATGACTCTCTCTGACATGCCGAGTGATGCGGCTATTTGTACTGCCCCATCCACGAAGAATTGTCCACCGATGAGGAGGCCTGCGAGACCTCCGATGATCATAAAAAATGATGCCCAATTGCTGTACTTCTTGATTCCTGTGTCGGTATTTTCTTCATTTTTGCTAATGCTTGCGACATAGTAGAGAAATATGATGAAAAAGAATAGTAATATCGCGCCATCGCTCTGACTGATGATATTTTTATCCCCTTGTCAAAAGTAGACATCAGCTCAGAGAAATCCTACGACGATAATGGCAAGGAGTGAAAATGGTATTTCTTTCCAGGCGGTTGAGTGCTGTACGGGTAGTATGGAGAGTACACTCGTGATACCCAGTATGAGGAGGATATTGGCGATATTTGAACCGACGATATTGCCGAGAGCGATGTCTGGATTTCACTTGAGACTCGCGAAGACGCTCACAGCAAGTTCAGGAAGAGAAGTACCAAATGCCACGACAGTGAGACCGATGACGAGACTGGAAATACCAAATTTTTTGGCAATAGAGGCAGAACCTGAGACCAGATAGTCTGCTCCTTTTATGAGGATGAGTAGTCCAAAAATGAGGTAGAAAAAATGGAGAATCATAATAAAAAATTATTTTCTCTATCCTATCAGTTTACTGAGATTTTCAATGGGATTATTTTTTTTTGACCAGTATTAGTTCCTGATTGGAAAAAATCCCTGATTTATGAGGCTGATACCTACGATGATCATGAAAATAAGTGTTACTTGCATTGATTCAAATGCACAGTGCAGTAATTTCAAAAAAATTTAACAATTTGAAGAGTTGTTTTAGAAAGGGGTAAACCTATACACAATCTTGCATTTTTACCAAAAAAACTACAATTAGTGTATGACTACTGTACACATCACTGACATGCCTGAAGTTCTCACCCGTCAATTTGGCGACCAAATACCTTTTAGTGTTGTGCAGGGTATTTATTGGGATGGGACGGATTGGTGCTATCGTGGTGAGGTGATTCCGCGTCAGTCAGATATTGATGCAATAGCAAGTTTTGATCCAGCTGATGCAGTCGAATGGAAACCTAAAAAAGTGTAATGTATACTATTTTTCTCTCCAAATCGGTAGAAAAATTCTTGGATAAACATCCTGAAATTGTTGAAGCTTTTGATGAAAGTGCGTCTCTTATTGCACTAAATCCAAAAAATTCTTGAGTCGATGTGAAAAAAATGATTTGATCGACAGATATTTATCGCTTGAGAATCGGGAAATATAGATTCTTATATCGTATCATAGAAGAAAAAATAGTTATCTACTTTTTTGATGCAGGAAGTCGTGGAGATATTTACAAATAGACTATTACTGAGTTTATTTAATGCCTATAAAACAACCACAATCCCTCGCTCTCTGACTTGATTTCTCTCCTGATTTTGAGCGGATTCGTCGTGAACATGAGCCGATAGAGATTAATCAGATAGCCAATCCCGAGCATCCAGCTCTGGGAATTGAATATGTCGAGTGTGATACTTTGTCGGAGCTTGTTGAGCTCCTCAAGAGTCAGAAAACAGAAAACAGAAAACACAGCGGAAGGAATATTATTCTCACAAAACAGCCGTCTGTGATGGAGAAATTTTGTGCAGATAATGACATCGAAGCAGAGATTCATGCGTGGAAGCTGGGAGGGCCATCCTTTATACTACAAAATAATAAAGCAGAAAGAATAAATAATAAAGGAGGAAGCTCTTTAACCCGGGATAATTGAAATAACAAATCAAACGAATGAAACGTATTAAACCAATGAAACCTTGTTGTTATCACCGATGAACTCATCTGACCTCTTATGGGAGGTGTTTTCCGACGGAAGAAGCGACCACAGCTGGATCTCCTCGTGCAGATAAAAGCTGGTGATCCTGTTGTCCATCTCTTTCATGGAGTGGGGATATTTCAGGGGATAGTCAGAAATACACTTTCAGGCACGGAGAGGGAATATATCGAGATAGAGTATGCGGAAAAGGATAGACTTTTTGTGCCAGTAGAGGAGCTTCATCGTGTGAGTAAATTTGTCTGAGAGACGACACCGACCCTGACTCGCCTCGGTTCTCCCGCATGGAAACTCATCCTCGCAAAGACCAACGCAGAAATACAAAAAATCGCCGAAGAGCTCCTCGCTAATCACGCAACTCGTCGGATGGCAGGCGGTGTCTCGATGATGGATTTTCCTGAGAAAGAAGAGACATTTCATATCTCATTTCCACACCAGCATACGCTCGACCAAGAAGAAGCTATTCACGCTATCATGGCCGATATGAAGAGTGAAAAACCGATGGACAGACTTCTCTCGGGTGATGTCTGATTTGGCAAGACAGAAGTATCTCTCCACGCCGTGTATCGAGCATTTCTCAATGAAAAACAGACAATATTTCTCGCACCGCTCGTCGTCCTCGCATACGAACACTATGAGTCTATCAGTGAACGACTCAAGCCCTTTGGTGTCAATGTCGCCATGATGACTCGTATGAGCACCACGAGAGAAATCAAGGCCGTCCTCGCTGGTCTCAAAGATGGTTCGATTCATTGCGTTATTGGAACGCATAGACTCCTCTCGCCAGATATAAAATTCCGCAATCTCGGACTCGTCGTTGTCGATGAAGAGCACAAATTCGGTGTCACAGACAAAGAGAAAATTCTTCACCTCAAGGCAGGTGTTGATACGCTCGCACTCTCGGCAACACCGATTCCTCGTTCACTGAATCTGGCACTTTCTGGGGTAAAAAATTTCTCTATTCTCTCCACTCCACCATTAGGAAAAAAGCCTATTCATACCGCTGTGGCTCGCTATGATACGACGATTGTCAAACGGGCTATTGAGGAGGAACTCGCTCGTGGAGGCAAAGTATTCTTTGTTCACAACACCATCAAGACCCTCCCAATTCTCAAAAAAGAAATAGAGGCACTTGTTCCAAAGGCAAAAGTGATCATCACCAACTGACAGCTCCCATCTGACCAACTCGAAGACCGTATTATGGAATTCAAACTGAGTTATCATAATGTCCTCCTCACGACGACGGTCATCGAAAATGGTATCAACTTCCTCGATACGAATACCATTATCATCGACGAAGCAGAAGACTTCTGACTTGCACAGCTTCATCAGCTCCGTGGACGAGTGGGGCGATGACAGATTCAGGGGATTTGTTATCTCATGTACCGCCAACCAGAACTTCAAAATGAGGCTCGTGAACGACTCATGACCATCGCGAATCATACGCACCTCGGGGCAGGATTTGAGATAGCACTCAGAGATATGGAAATCCGTTGAGTCGGTGATGTCCTCGGCGTTCGACAGTCTGGCAAGACACGCGATGTCGGTGTGAGTTTTTATCTGAAACTTCTCGAGCAAAAAATCGAAGAACTTCAGTCCTGAAAAAAAGAAACAAAAGTAGATACGACGATTGATCTCCCTATCAGTGCCTTTATTCCTGATGATGCGTTTAGTTCGGACATCGAGAAGATTCATTTTTATCGAGAACTGGAATCAGTCCGGAGCGAAGAAGAGTTGGTAGAAATTATCGAACCTCTTAAGACTCGTATCGATGTGACACAGACCAGTGTTTACAATTTATTCCTCATCATCCGTGCCCGCCTTATTCTCTCGAAAATGAGGATTCGACATGTCCGTATGCAACTCGGAAAATACACTCTTGAATGGGGAGGTGAAGGCAAGGAGACTCTTGAATGGATGAAAAAAATCATTGCAAAAGACACGAAGTGATGCGCAGAAGTGGTCTCCGGCAAGAAAATTTGTTTTGCGAGAAAAGGATTTCTGAATCACGGGGATTTTCTGAAGTGGATTGTTGACTAAATAGATATGAGCCTATAATGGTTTTATGTATGAAAAACCCCTTTGTGATAAACCTTTTTCTCCGACAACAACTCGAGAAAATATTGGGGAATTGATTCGAAAGTTCAAAGCTGAAGGTGCTAAAATTTTTTTCGTACCCTGTACGCACAGAAATGGGTGTTTAGATGCTTCACGATTTCTAGATGAGCTTGATAAATTGGAAGCTGCATCAGCCAAAACAAGGAATTATTGCGATTAAAAAATATTAAATATTTGTCTCTAATAGCTCCGAAAAACTCTCCACACTTTTTTCTGAAAGTTCCATGCAGGCCTTCTCTGGTCGACAAAATCGGTGATAATAGACTGTTTGAGCTCCGCACGCTTTCGCACCTGTGAGACCAGGGAGGCCATCCTCGATGACGAGACATTTTTCAATGGGGATTTCGAGCATCTCGGCACAGCGAATCCAGACTTCTGGGTCGGGTTTGTGATGGGTGAGCATATCTGCGCTGATGATGTTGTATCAGGGGTTTGTTTGGAAATATCTCTTTATCTGGAGAAGTTCCAATACCCACTCTATTCTCTTTGTTCACGAGTTTGAACCTATGGCAATTTTTATACCTGTGTTTTTACAATATTCGAGAAATGGTATGAGACTGGGGTCTGATTCGAGTCATGCATCCATGAGACTTCTTTCTGTGGCGAGTGTTTCTTCTCGGAGTGACGATTGATTGAGTTCTATATTATATTTTTCTTTGAGTATTTCACAGACTTGTGTGAGAGATTTTGTGAAGAAATTTTCTTTCTCGAAATCATCCATCTGTATAGGGAGACCACTTTTTTTGATAAATTGTTCCCATGTGTGTCTGTAAAATCAGACACTATTAGCTATAACACCATCAAAATCAAAGAGAACTGCAGAAAAAGAGGCTGTATTTATTTTCATATTTTTAGTGCTGATTGAGCGATACACCACTGCGAACGAGATTCATACCAGGTAAATCCTGCAAAAAATACGACCAGTGGCATCTCAAAAAAGAATCCTACGAGGAGGAGTCACCCTGCTATCCATCATCGTCCAGATATTCCTCTTTTCCCGATATTACAGGCACTGAGATTCGGATGGAGGCGTCTCAGTATTTCTCGTATGAGATAGCCTGAAAAATATCCGAGAAAGAAGAGAAAGAAAAATTGTATCATGGTGATATGATATATGATTTTTTAGTTCTCCAAGAGAAAAAAAGGGAAATAGTTGGTACTTTGCCTCTTCGGGCTATAATTTACTTATGAAAAAGCTTCTTATCTGGATATCTGTGACATCTTTTGGGCTCTGCGTACCGTCTTCTTTTGCTGTTGAAAAAAATATCACACTTGGTGAGACATTGACTCTCTATTTCTCTGAAATATTTCCATATTTTACAATCGATGTAAATAATGTCGTTGTGAAATATAGCGGTATTGGCAATCGTTCTGGGCTTCGCTCTGCTCTACAAAAGGCTATCTATTATGGCATGTTGCCAAATTCTGCAGTTAATCTCGACCCAGATAAGCTGATGAGCGATAGGGCTTTTTCTCAGCTACTTCGTCGTGATTTTGGAACTCGTGTCACGGCCGATGAATCCTTCCTGACTATAGAGGATTACGAGCGATTCATGGCCCCTATTCGTCCGTCATTTTCTTATCGTCTACTTCGACTTCTCAATGCTCCTCCGGAATGAAATATTGATACGGCTGAGATAGTCTCAGCAAAATCTCAATTGACCAATGCTGATAATTATTATCTACTCGGAAAAATCTACTCAATTCTCCAGGATAATTATCTCCAGGGTGATGATTTCAAGCAGGCTGATCTGATCTATGGCGCAGCAGAAGGTCTCGTCAATGAGCTCGGTGATAAATATACCAAGTTTTTCCGACCAGATGCTTCCACAGATTTCAAAAATTCACTTGATGGGAATATCGTCGGTATCGGTGTTATCATCGATGTCGATGCACAGTGATCACTCACTATCACTGATATTGTTCGTCATAGTCCTGCAGAAAAATGAGGACTCGCCGCAGGTGATAAAATCATCAAAGTAGATGGTATAGTCGTGTCAACGCTTGATGGAATTATCGATGATATCGGACGTCTCCGTGGTCGTGCTGGTACGCAGGTAGAGGTGACAGTTCTCTCTGGAAAAATTCAAAAAACAGTCGCTATTGTGCGAGAAATTATCCATATCGAACAAGTAGAATCTGAGGAACTCAAAGATTCTTATAGAATTATTTTTTGAGAGGTTTCTTTTGGTAGTGATATTCTCATACGAAATGCTCTTGAGTGATTTTTCCTCAGTGGCAAAAAACGCCTCATACTCGATCTCAGAAATAATCCAGGAGGATCTATGGCGGAGACTCGTTCTATTCTGGATTTCTTTATTGATGCAGGAAAGCCTCTCGTTGTCCTCAAATATCCAAAAATAGATGTGACGAATTATTCTATCGCTCCTGCTATGACCGACTGGAATCAGTATGAAATCGTCATCCTCATCAACGGAGATACAGCTTCCGCAGCTGAGATCATTGCTCTGGGGTTACGTGAATATTTTCCTCGGAAGGTTTTTATCATAGGAGAGACGTCGTATGGGAAGGGAACTGTGCAGGAACTGATATCGTTTGATGATAAATCTCTCCTCAAATACACGATTGCTCGATGGCTCTCCCCCCTCAATCGTGTTTCTATCGATAAAATAGGGATTGTGCCTGATAAAAAAGTCCTCTTTGATAGACAATACTGGAGAACACAACATATCGATACGCAGCTTCTCGCTGCTGAGACTTATCAGTTTACCAATTAGTTTTCTTCGCTTTCATCCTGATTTCTCTCGTCACTATTTCAGCTTCTAGATATGTCTGTTTCACCGTCTTTTCCTTGTCGAGCATGGGGATCAAATGGAAGAAGTTTTTTTTTGAGTACTGCACCAGAGCAGGCCTGCTGTGTAGCACGTTTTACTTCTTCGACTCCACTATCTTCGAAATCCCCTGCATGGATCTGATCTATGGTGAGTTTTGATGTATTTTCAAAGCCTATAATAACTTCGCTCCATCTCGATGCCATTTCTGATCTGTATTTTATAGCGGCAGAAATTCATTCATTCTTTTCTATTATTTTTGCTTTTTTCAGACTTTCTTTCATCTGATCAAATATTTTTTCATAACGGCGTTCCTCACGGGGTCATGCTCCCCTTATGATTTTTGGTTTTGCTAGCTCAAACATGATTGCCGTGGTGCTACAATACTCAGCTTTTGCTATTGATGTATCTATTTTCTTTTCCATACCATCTTTCATCTGAGAGATATTTTTCTCGTAGAGGGATGCTGCTATATCATTGATTATTTTTTCATCTCATGCAAATCCCATTTGTATTGCCATATCTTTGGCAAGTTGAGGGATATCTTCTATAAATCTTCTTATTTCATTAAATATCCCATCTCATGCTTTAGAATCTTCACCATTTCAGAATTGTGATTCGAGGTTCGGATCAAGATAATTGTCCCAGCCCATCCATGATATAGGGAATCATTTTGTATATCTAAAATGATCTCCTCCATAATATCACTTTTCTCTGTGTATTGTGGCGTGACCTGTATTATCTCCGTAGGTATCCATGAATCTTTCATGATAGGCTTTTATAACTCAACTTTTTTCTCTTAGTGTCTTGTATTGCTCTTTTTTCTCTTCTGGTTGTTTTTCCAGGAGAGTATTGAAAAGGGGCTCATCATTGATCATGAGATTGAGCATCGGATCACGTAGGCCTGTGAGTTTATGCATGAGCACTTCCCCATGAGCACTCCAAAATTTTGTAAAATCATTTTTCCATGTTTTTGCTGTTTCACCAGATAAACGATTGTTTTGTGCTATGCGAGTGAGTCTCTCCAATTCCTTTCCACAATCCGGACTTATAGTATAGGCAAATGCTATACCTGTTTCTCGAAAAATATTCCCCTGGTCTTTGTTTTGCATAAAAACAAATTGAGGTATATGATATCCAGCCTGGAATTGTGTTTTTATACTTTCCCGCGTAAATGACATCATCTGCTCTTCTCGACATCAAAACAACACTGCACTATAAGGCATCGTAGTGTCCGCTGTAGGATATCATTCAGATAGCCACATTTCTGTTGCTCATCAGAATAATTCAGGTATTTTCCCTCCCACGGCTGTGTTCATCATCCATTCGAGTTTTTCTTGTTTTGTTGTTCTTTGTTTGAGGTTTCCTTCTCATCAGTCAGATAAACCCTTATCACCTTCCGACATATATTTTTGAAAACGTCGTCCAATATTTTGGAGCAAGGGATGCTTGAAACCATTTACCATATCAAATATAACATCAGTTTCAGTCATCTTTAGATTATCTTTTGTCCATATTTTTGGCCAAGGTTGACCAGGATCTGGTGGCATTTTATCGTATTTATCTCAGAGTGAATGATTGATACTATTGTACCAGAACCACTCATGGCTTCCGTCTTCATTTTGGTAATCTTTTCCTCCTCTATCTCATGGATAGAGTTGCCCAAATATTTTTACACTAGCCATCATGGCTGCCATGAATTTTACACTCGGAAATTGTTCTTTTGTTGACCATTTTTTGATCAAACGTGTACGGTGGTAAGTTCCCATACCGTCTATTTTTTCGACAAGTTCATTGAGATATGATTGGAAACTTCCATTTCCATCTGCGACCATCAGTGATGGCCACTCCATTTTGTTCATAGCCCAGCCCATGATACCTCCACCAGAATCGAGCTTTTCCATAGCAAGCGCTGCTGTAATCTTGCCGGCAAACGCATGATCTTTGTTATGTTGTTCTTCCCACGCCTTGAATGGTGCTGACCAGAGATCCCCATGGAGTATGACTCCGAGGCTATCAGAATGCATGAGCACATTCCACCAGCTCATACTTGCATTTTTCCCTTCTTTCTCTTTTCTCTGTGCTTTTTCAATTGGCTTATCGAGTTCAAAGTTTTGATTATTCTGGAGGTATGCCCAGAGCATCTCTAGGCTCATAGTGAGTTCGGGTGATCCTGAGAAACTCGTATCAGTTGTCCATTTGTCCTTTTCTTTATCAAATATCCCCTGTGTAAAAGTCCCACAACGATATGTCACAGTGCTTCCCTCTATACTTTCGATGTAGAGGTCTTTTTTGTCTCCTATTTTGATCACTGGTGTTTCAGAATATTCACCCGTTTTTGGATTCATTTCACCAAAAATATTTTTCCCATTTTCTTCACGAATATTGAGCTTGGCCATTTTTTTGACCATAAAATCCTCATACTGTTCTTCTGTGAGACAGAGCTGATTGAATTGTGAAATCCCCATGAGTTTTTTCCCTGTTGGTAGTCGATATATATCGCGCGATGATTTCTTGAGTCATTTGAGGGTTAGCAAAAATTCATGAAATGACATTTCTGTGACTGATTTTTCTCCCGTACCCCATCCATCCCAGAGCGTGATTGTCCCAGCTGCATCATCGATAGATTTTATCTGAAATGTTTCTGTTCATTTTTCACTTACCTTGCAAAATACCATACCTTCATGGAGTTCACGTTCTTCTCTTTTTTTTGCTTCTTTTTTGTGTTTGTTTTTTGGATTGAGGAGTGCATCGATATCAGCATTGAGGGCATTGATATCTCTTACTTCTATACTGTCTGGGAATTGTTCTCGGAGCTCTTTTTTGGTTTCTTCTTCGGTGAAATATCGAGGGTATTTTTTATCTGTTGTATTTTGATTTATCTCAGTATCAAATTCACTCCTTTCTCTGAATGTGATTTTCCCGTCTTCCGGACAACCATCGAGATAGTTGTAAAAATCTGCACCAGTATAGTGTCTCGTGAGACCACCTGGAGAAAGGGGATCTTTATTGTCTCAGAGAAATCTGACTGTGATGATATTTTCTTCATCGATTGAATCACCTGGCACTGTATCAATAATCGAGTAGCCTATTATTTCTTCTCATTTGGCATTTTTTGTTTTCCATTCCATCGCACATCCTGCATCGAAATTTTCTATTCCTCCAACACGATGACCGAGTCTCGCTATGAGTTCTTCTGTGAGACCTGTTCTTGTATCGAGTTTTTCGGGGTCGAGTCCGTCATATAAGTTTTTGAATCGTGTTCGGTAATCTTCCCCTGTATCAGTACTTTTACGCAGCGAACCTGGTTTTCATCGGTAGTATTCGAGCATTTTTTCTGCTTTTCCTACCGAACCTAATTCTGATAAGAGCCGTATCTTGGTTTCAAAGGGAAGAGAGCGAGCTCCTATCATGGTCTTTCCTCAGCCAATATGTTGTTTATAGATTTTTTCCCATTGTTCTTGTCTGTCTTTTTTGAGTGCTTCTGAGAGTTCAGGATCACTTGGGAGGTCTTTCTCGAGCTCTGCTGCATCTGGAGCAGATGTGAGAAATGATTTGTATGTCTGTTTATCGAGTACTTCAAGCACTCCGAGTGGTACTAACGGAGTGTATTGTTGCGTCAGGAAATTCAGGATTTTTTCTCGATTTTCTCGTGAAACAAGTGAATTTTTGTCACTGAAAAATGCTTCATACGCACCAGCTATACCTTCTGTTTTTTTCCCCTCGTGAGCTATTGCGTTAAAAGCACTTGCAAGATCATTGTCTGGATGTGCGACTTGAGCTATCTTGAGCCAAGCTTCTTGTATTTCTCGTCGTTTTGGGTTGGTTGGGTCGAGTTCGGCGATAGATTTTGTGATAGCTCCAAAGTCTACATCGGAAAAATTCTTTTCAGTGAGTGCATGCCCACTAGAGAGTTTCTTGATATATGTTTTTCGATATTTTGGTACTTCGAGAAATGTTCTGAGTCGAGAGAAATCTTCTTTTTTCAGTGCTACTCGGAGTTCGTTTTCATCGAAATCTCCGTATTCATCATGGGCTACATTGAGACAGCTGTCGACCATATTTTCTTTTGCTTTTTCTTTTCAGCGAATATCGTTTTGTATACGAGAAAGGAGCTGATTATCAAAACATTTTGTTTGCGATAAAAATGTCTCTACCTCAGTATCGGTGATATCATTGCCCGCACTCGTGATACCCATTTTTGCACGTTTTTCTCGTGAGATTCACTTGAGTCTTTTTTTGAATTCTTCTCGGAGCTGATCTTTTGTTTTTGTCCCTTGGTAAAATTCTTCCGAGAGAGTCTTAAAGCTCTGGTCGTTTACGAGAAGATCATTACAAAAATTTCTCGTGCTACGTACTTGTTCACCATGATCGCTAGTTTCCCCGTCACGACGGTCGGGGTTTTCCTTATTTTCTCCTGGTCATGTCGAAGTTCCAGGTACCATGGTTTTATTATATTGTTGGTCTTTAAAAGTCTACCCTTTCTGTTTTTTCCAGGCGTTCCATGCACTTGCGAGTGCAAAAGCAAGAAGAAGCGCTATCCAGAGAACTGGACCAGTTTGAGTCTTGGTTTGGTCCGCTGTTATGACAGCTTCGGGTCCTGCTGAATTGAAAACGGGATCAGTTTCTATATTTTTTTCTGACTTTGTCTCCTCTGTCTTTGTTTCGAGTGCAGTTTCTGTTGTCACTGTTTCTTCTACGATTACTGGCTCTGGAGCTGGCGCGATAGGAGCTGGAGTAGCTTTTTCAGCTGGAGCAACGACTGGAGCTGGTGTTTTTTTGATAGTGAATTTTCCCTGAACACAGATATTTCGTGTGACAGGATCGGAGTCTTCGTTTGTTTTTGAATCAAAATCTCGTACAACGAGTGGCGTGACAAACATGATAGTATCTTCTGGTTTTTTTCCGATGACTGTGATGCCAGCTTTGTCCTGGAGCTTGTAGAGACCAATTTCGTCACCTTCTCCTATGAATACTTCCTTGTGGTCAGAAAATGGTGTCCAGATGAGAGATTCATGATTGGTCCAGAGTTCTTCTGGCTTGGTTGGTTTTGTCGTGACTGTGAGAGTTGATCGTATCTCTGGGAATTTTTGTTCGTTGTCATAGATGATTTCGTCCTGTTCACCACCGTTGTGTTTCCATGGGACTTTGACAGAGGTGATATTGCTAGTCCATCCTGTCGATGATTCAGTTGCTTCAAAATTATCTGCGTAGCAGACTTCACAGCTATTTTCGCCAAAGCTCTTGTTCGTAGAACACTCAACTGATTGAGGCTCTGCAAATGCGAGAGAGAGAGTAGAGAAAATCGCGAGTGTGATGATATATTTTTTCATATTTTTCATATTGTTGGTATATTTTATCATATAAAAATATAAAATGCAAGTTTTTTATTTTTTGGCAGGTAATTCATGAATTTCCCACCCTGAGCGCTTGAACATAATCTTGTCCATAGTACTTTTGTAGGTAGGAGAGAGGTCTAATCGGAGATTCTCAAGTGTGTAGTCTGTATCTGCGAGGAATCAATTAAGGTCGAGCTTGATATCATCCTTTTTTTCCTTTTTCTGCATCTGAGAAAATGATACGAGTGTACGGATGTATTGAACGAGTGTTTCTTCTATATCACTACGTATCTGTGATGCTGACTTGTCGCTCGAAGAGAGAAAGAGCCGGTAGTCTTCTGGTACACTTTTGTCTGGATCGAGCATATCTCGATATTGTCGAATATGAGCACCTGCGTTTTGAAAATATGATTCGTTGGTTCCTGCTTCACGAGCATGTTTGCTGATTGCGACGATATTTTCGAGACAATCTCGAAATACAGGAGGGTTTTTACCAAATGCGGGGCGATGTCCGTAGAACATAAAGCATGAACGTACAGCCTCAAAACTCTTGAACTCTTCAATGATTTTTACGACGACATCATCTATGAGTTCACTGAGCGTTTCCATTTCGAGGAGATCTTCGTGAATATATAGTTCTTCGAGATGTGCGGCGGGCATGTGCTTAAAAGATTCTATGCTTCCACCTTTTGTATAGGCCTTACCGCCTGTCGACCACGAGAAGACAGAAGTACGGAAAAATTGAAGGATTTTTTCACAGGTGACTTTTGCATAGGTATCACGAGCATTTTTGAAGAGTGTGTCTGCATCGAGATCATGACGGATGAGTGTATTTCGCGCTCAAACGCGGTTTCCATAATATTTCCCTGCGTTCTCTGCGAGTTCTTTTTCGATACGTTCTCCAGAGACACAATCACTAAATAGATCCCAGAAATAGTGGAGTTCTTTTGCATCACGATATTCCTGCATCCTCTTGTCTATGACAAGACTATTGATGGTGAGTTGCCCTGTTGGTGAAGTAGTTGTTTCCATAAGAGAAAAAGAGTTACTCTCGTATAGTACCCTATATTTTCACTGGATGCAAATGTTTTAGCTCGTTATCCTCGTGCCGTCATCCCGTGCTACAGGAGAAAATATATCGAAAAATGACACGGGGTCCATCACCGATAAATAGCAATCAGGATAAAATGCGACACGGAGATCTATGTCAACTACTTATCCTGTTTATACTTTTTATCGAAAAAGTACGAAAACGATTTAGGGGCGAAAAACTCGGCCAGTTTTATCATCACCCAGTTCTCCATAGCAACGACCTTAAACAGTTTCGCCCCTAAAAACCCATTCTGATCTTCAAGAATAAAATCCTTCATTTTTAATTTTTATTTTTTAATTTTTCTCTCAGCCTTCAAACTCAGCCAACCATCCCTCAATAGTCGCAAATGCATCGCTATAAAACTCTGGTTTTGTCACATCGATGCCAATTGAAGTGAGGATTTCGACGGGCGGGACGCTTCCTCCAGATGAGAGGAGTTTCACATAATCCTCTATCATCCCTGCTCCTTCGCTTTTGTATTTCTCGACGAGAGCGAGAGAGACAAGCATTCAGAAACTGTAAGCGTAGCAATAAAATGGTGTGGAGAAGATATGGGGAATGGCTGACCAAGTGAAGTTTTTCTCAGGAGGAAGCATCGAGGTGATGATATCGCCTCCGAGCTTCCGAGATTCTTCATCCCACCAGAGATTGAGTTCACGGTAGGTGAGCTCACCTCCTGCGTGTATATGCTCGTGGACACGGCGCTCAAAGCTGACGTACATGATCTGACGATGAATAGAGCCAAAGACATCGAGGAGTTTCTGATTCAGGAGTTCGAGTTTTTCTTCTGCTGATAGGCTTCACTGGATGCGCTCCATGAGGAGAGATTCTGAGAAGATGCTTGCCGTCTCTGCGAGGACAAGAGGGGAATCGTAGACAGGGGATTTCTGGACTTGTGCCAGGTGACCGTGAATAGCATGCCCGAGCTCGTGAGCGAGCGTGAAAGCATCATCTATCGTGTCCGTGAAATTCAGGAGTACGAAACTCTCCAATCCTTTATCATAGCTCGCAAAAGCTCATCCTCTTTTGCCTGCTTTTGGGAAGACATCCACGCGTCACTCATCCATCATCGACCGAGAGTAGTCGCCAAATCTACTATCAAATGAGTCAAACATATCTTGTACCATTTTCTGCGCTTCAACGTAACTCACCTTTTTCTCTATCTTGAAAATCGGTGCATGCACATCATAACCGTAGAGAGTATCGACGCCGAGATGCTTCTGTTTTGCGCGGAGAAATCTCTGATAGAGTGGGTAGTATTTCTGTACTTCCGCCATGAGTGTATCGACGACAAAATCAGGGAGTTGTTCACTGATATTTCTCTTACTCATCACCGTCTTGTAACCACGGAGTTCCATCGAGCTTGACCAGTTTTTCACAATTCCTGTGTAGAGATTACCGAGTGTGATCTGGTTCTGATGAACGAGATAGACGGATTGCATCGATTCGCTCGCTTTTTTTCGGATATCTCTGTTTGGATTTTTTGCAAAGGCACGGATCTCCTCCTCTGTTAAATATTTAATTTTTTCTTCTTTCCCGTCATTCCCGCGAAGGCGGGAATCCAGGCCAGCCTCTGATTCATTATCTGATTCGCCTCGCGATAGTGTATCTACCTGGATTCCAGACATCTCTCATGCCGCATCGCTTGCATTTCAAGATTCTGGAATGACGGAAACAATTGCATCTTTATTATTTATTATTTCTTCTTTATTATTTGGAGCTCATTCTGTCCAGGGAAACAAAAAAGAGCTCCTGAGTTCTTCATGCAGTCCAAATATCCCCAGTGCACGAGATTTCTTTGTGAGTGCTCGTTCTACCGCTTCTCCGAGAATGTATTGGACATTATTTGCCGTTTCGATGAGATCATTTCGGTAATTGATGAGGAGGGGAGAATCGGCAAAAGCACGAATTTTCTCTGCGCCGAGTTCTCTCCATTCTTGATTCACAAAGAGCGTGAGTTCTGAGAGCTGTATTCCTAGGTATTCGAGTTCTCCCATCTTTTTCTGTACTTCTGTGTTTTGTGTATCGAGTGCTGAGAGGTAATGGATAAAATGCATCGTCTTTTTACCGACCATGTCCATCGTCTCATTGTACTCATAATATTCGAGGACTTCTCCAGCCGTCGTGAATTGCTTGATTTTCCCGCGATAGCGATCGGCAAATGCCTGCGTCACAGGAAGCCAAGTGGCTATATCAGCAGCGATGCGAGCATCCGTGAGACTGTCGTAGAAGTAGTGGGGGAGGTTCCAGGTTGAGGGGGGCATATTATTTTTTAATTTGTAAAATTTGGTGATCAATTTGTTTGAATAAAATATTCAAAAGTTACTTCATCGTTCGTATCACTCCGTTTATCATCTTTTATAGAAAGAATTTTAATGCCAGCATATAATCAATTCTTATTTTGATAAATTGCAATCTCATTTAATATCTTCTTCTGCTTTTGGTAGCATTAACATGAGTTCCTGTTGATCAATTTCTCATTTAATTTTTCACTCATCAATCAAATTTCGTATTTTTTTTGGTATTTTTTTCATAAAATTTAATGTAATTATATTAAAATTTAATGTAATTAAATCGAAAAATGTAGGAGAAAGCAAATATTTATAACTTTTCTGCTATTTCCTTTACCGCCTTAAGCGCTTCGTCCCAACCAGTATTTGCCTCTATGAGATCTTCACCTTCGATTGGCTCGAGGGTTTGTTCTTTGCCATGGAGAAACGTCTTACCTTCTTTTTCTTTTATCTTGTAGGTGATGGTTGAGGCGACGATTTTCCTATTTTCTTCATCCATGACTGTGTGTTGGAGGAGAGCATTTTCTTCGAGTTGGAGGATGGTGCCGTGAGTGTAGATTTCTCCATCGTTTCACTTCCAGCTAAAAGTGCTTCCGACTTTCCAGTCAGAGACATAGTGGCCGCCCATTTCTTTGGTGACTTTTGGATCACGGAAGACGCTCCAGACTTTTGCTGGAGAGGCATTGATGGCGATTGTTTTTTCGATTATTTTAGTGCTCATGGGTTTATGATATGATATTACTGTATTTATTTTTTTGTCAAAAAATCAATTACTCTACTTTTGGCTTTGTATTCTGGGTTTTACATTATAATTCCGTTCTATGTCTCAACCAAATCTCCTCACAGACAGTATTCCGTCCCTTCTCTGGAAAATAGGACTTCCAGCGGGTATCGGGTTTTTCTTTAATACGCTTTTCAATATCACGGATGCTTATTGGGCAGGGAAGCTCGGTGTCGAAGCAGCAACGGCTATGAGCCAGACTTTTCCTATATTTCTCCTCCTTATCGTCTTTAGTAATGGTCTCTCGAGTGCTGCATCGACACTTATCGGCAATGCTCTCGGTTCCAAAAAAGAAGATGGTGTGGCGACTTTTGTCCAGCATATATTTTTTCTCAGCGTTCTCCTCGTTGTGATATTGACTCCTGTATTGCTCTTTTTTGCACCGAAACTTCTCATCCTAACCGGAGTTGCAAATTCTCTCGTGCAGTCCCTCTCGCTCAGCTATATCATTCCTATTCTCTCTTTTGCGGTTCTTTTTCTCTTTTCCTACACTATCAATGGTATCCTCAATGCGTATGGCGATACGAAGACCTATAGTAGGACGCTTATCGTCGGAGCTATTATCAATGTCGGGCTCAATCCACTTCTCATGTTTGGTATTCCTGGGTGGTTTAATGGTTTTGGTATTGCGGGTGTTGCATGGGCAACTGTCTCTATCCAGATAGTGAGCCTCATGTATATGATTTGGGTCTTGCAGAGTCGTGGGATATTTGCCCTGTGTTTATGGAAGTGATGGAGACCTCGCTGGGAGATAATTCGGGAAATTTTTCACATCGCTATCCCTGCCACACTCTCTATGGCTTGTGTCGCTATCGGTATATTTATCATCAATGCATTTCTCAAAGAATTTGGAACCAATGTCATGGCAGTCTACGGCGTCTGAACTCGTATAGAACAAATAGTCCTCTTGCCGACTATCGGTCTCTCTATTGGAGCTTCGGCCGTCATCGCTCAGAATAATGGTGCAGAAAATTATGACCGTGTTCGTGAGACCTACAAGCTCTCACTTATCTTTGGCTCTCTTGTTGTTATACCACTTGCTCTCGCAATATGGTTTCTCTCGGACTATCTCTATCCACTCTTTATTACAAGTAGTGATCCTGCGACATCAGCTGAAATCCTTCGTCTCGGTCGTGAGTACACCACCGTTGTTATCGGACTTTTCTGGGGATATATCTTTCTCTTCATCACGATAGGTGCTCTCCAATCCGTGAAGCGTCCCATGTTTGGTCTCTGGATGAGTATCGTCCGTCAGATAGTGCTTCCTGCTCTAGTCTTTACAGTGATTATCCGAAATGGAGGAGATTATCTGGATATTTGGTGGAGTATATTTGGTATCGTATGGATATCGGCGATTACTGCTGTTATCTATGGTCAGTTTGTATTTCGCAAGCTAGAAAAGTAGTATTTCTCTTTTTTTCTCTATACTTTTTCAAATTTTTTTATGACAAAACTCGCTATCACTTCAGGATATTTTAATCCTCTTCATCCTGGGCATATAGATTGTTTCGAGCTTTCAAAATCTGAGACTGGTGCTGACGAGCTCTGGGTTATCGTCAATAATGACAAACAAGCGGAGCTCAAGCGAGGTATCGAGAGCTTTCAGGATGAGCTCTATCGCTGTCGGCTCGTGGCAGCTCTCAAGTCAGTTGACAGAGTATTTCTCAGTATCGATCAAGATGGAAGCGTTTGCGAGAGTATGAAGGCGCTCTTTTTTCAAGCAAAAGAAAGTGGGAAATATGATGAAATTATTTTTACAAAAGGTGGTGATAGATTTGCTCGAGAAGTTCCTGAAGCAAAAATCTGTGCAGAAGCAGGTGTCACTATTATCGATGGACTCTGAGCAAAGACGCATAAAAGTTCTGACTACGCTATCAAAAAATTGTAACAAGTGGACTCTTGTGTATTTTTCGTAGAATAGAGGCATGGTAATGAATGATACAAATAACGAAAACCAAAATCTCAGAGAAAATCATGAAGGTTCTCCTGAAAACAATAAATATACACAAGAAAAAAAGAATATTCTTGATGGTTTAAAGGAAGAAAAAAGAAAACTTTTTCATCAAATAGAACACGATGAATCAAGTCGTGATATGGCAGAAGCTCAAAAATCTATGCGTCAAAGTGATTCACCTGATATGAATTCTAGGCCAGATTCTCCTGAATACCAAGAACTTCGAAAGATTTTTGAAGCTCTTCCTACTGATCATATTCAATATCCATTACGTCGTCTTTTTCCTAACTTTGTCCGTGTTGCAGAGTCTGCCAAGCTCGGTAAAAATATACCTGCTGATGTCCTCTTTTTGACACTCGGTATCGCTGAATCACTTGTCTCTGCCATCAAACTCTCAGGGCATCTGCTTATCGATACTATGAATGTTGTCATACATCCACGAACATCATACCAAGAAACAAAAGAATATCTCGTATAATCCATGCTTTGTTCTATTATCCCATATTCGCGATCGTTTGACGATACTCTTCTGACTTATAGTTTACCAGATGAGTTTCGACCATTTGTGCGAGTGGGGAGTAGTGTCCATATTCCGTGGTGAAAAGAGACTATTCTCGGTATTGTCGCAGATATAGGACCAGAATTACCTTATGCCGGAGAAATAAAACCTATTACTGGTCCACATTGTACGACTCCATGGCTTTCACCCGGTGAGATATCGCTCTTGATACGGCTCTCTCGTGAACTCTTCGTGAGACTCCATACCGTGGCTCAGCTTTTCCTCCCTCTGGGAGTTTTCTGACTCTTTGAAAAAGAGAATTTTCTCAGTCTCGTTCCTCCTATTAATTCCATCAAAAAAGAATCATCAGAATATATCGTTGCTCCTGATGAAAATATCCTCAAGTCTTACCTCGCTGAAGAGCTTCACAAAAAACCTGGAGCCGTCATCCTCCCCGAAGGTGTCTCAGTAAAATCATGGAACACCCTTGTCTCAGAGAGTATCATCGATCATCATCCAAAATCTATCACTACACAGAAAAAGATATATCTAGATATCCTCTCTGGCGGGAAGTCAGTTCTTTTTGGAACTCGTCGGACTCTTGTAAAAAGACTCGGACACTACGCACATCTCTATATTGTCTACGATAATCTCTCGACGAGTATTGTTTTCGGGCAGCGTCACATACCACTCTGGATGCTCGTGCAGATGCTGGAGTCTCACGGACATGTCATTCATTATATTACCACAACTCCGTCTATTCGCACCTTTTGTGACTTTCTTCAGAATAAAAAACAGATACACTACCTCTAAATATTATGCGAGAATTATTTCAAAAAATAGCAGGACTCTTTGACGTACTCACGACCCAATCTCGTATGACTACGGTGCTTGCGATTTTTTGATTTTTTACTGTGATTATCCTAATCACTCTCGCTAGATATACTCTGGCAGATCATGAATTTTATAAAAAATTGGCTGATTCTCAACAACTCCGAGAGGTCGAGCTTTCTGTGAATCGAGGGACTATCTATGGGACTCTAGATCCAAATAGATCAGAAAATTCCACCCCGTTTAAGAGCACAATTCTGGCGACAACATCCATCGCAAAAGATCTCAAGATAGACCCGTCAAGATCCTGTAATATCGATCAGATGGAGGATTTTCTATCAGGTATAGTCTATCAGCATCTCTGTGTAAATCGTTCACAGGTGAGTTGTTTTGATAATGTCCTCAAATATACCAATACTTTTGTCGTGCCAGAAAATTTTAATTTTACTCGAGAACAAATTATCGGTTTTCTCCTCCCCACTGTTCGTGAACAGGCTAGGAGACTTCATAAAACTCGTATATTTCTCGCTGATGGCGTGAGTTCTGTTGCTATAAATAGCATTCTCGCACTTCAAAATCCAGGAATTATTGTTATCGGTGACATTGTATACGTTGATCCGACAAAATTTGATGGTTCTCGGTGAGTCTCTGAACTCATGAATATACTCTCTCTGAGTTCAGAGAAACTCACAGATGTTCTCGAATTGCGCCTCAATCGTAATGTTGATATCATTGAAAAATTGGATCCAGAAGTAGCCCTACAGGTCCTTGATACTATTACGGGTCAGATCAATCTCGCAAAACAGCTTTCGGGCACTGCACAAGATGATTTTATCCTCAAAAACACTTTTTATCGGTGTGTAAAATTGACCGATCACTCTGTTCGTCAATATCCAGAATGATCAAATCTCGCACAAATAACAGGATTTGTAGACCGTGATAATATCGGACGTCTCGGCATAGAAGGCTATTTCAACGATATACTTGCTGGAAAATCTGGACGAAAAGATGAGCGCCGCGATAGTCTCTGACGTCCTATATTTGATGAGGATGCGGAGCAAGAAGTAAAATGAGTCGATCTCTATCTCACTATCGATCCAAATATACAAATTGCGATGATGAAAGCACTTGAGGAAGGAGTCCGAACAACTGGCGCAAACAATGCTTCCGCTGTGATCATGGATCCACAGACAGGAGCTATCAGAGCTATTGGTACATATCCGACTTTTGATCCAGATAGGCCAGGAAATGTCGATACAATAGTGCGATTTATACCAGCAGATCACGATGATCCTGTACGTTTCCTTCTCGGTAAAGTCTTGTTTGTCGAATCACCTACCGGTATCGTGAAGAAGTTTTTTGAAAATCGACTCATAACTCTCAATGAAATTACTGATGAAGATACTATGACTCTTGAGCTTGTTGACCCAAATAAGATTTTTTATGTCTTTGAGAATAACGTTTGACTCATGGCACACCAAGATTTACCGATAACATCTCCCTATGAACCGGGAAGTATTTTTAAGGGGTTGACTGTAGCTATCGGACTTGATACAGGAGAGATAGAACCAGATATGATGTATGAGGATAGAGGCAAGGTAAAAATTGATACATTTACGATTAGTAATCTTGATAACAATAAATGTCAAGGTTGGAAAAATTTTCGTAATGCTATGAATTTTAGTTGTAATGTCGGTATGATCAATATCGTTCAGAGGGTTGGCAAGCCTCTTTTTTATGAATATCTCCGTAAATTTGGTTTTGGAGAGACTACAGGCATTACGCTAAATGGTGAATTTACTGGTTCTCTTGAAGCCTATGAGAAATGGCCAAAGGCGAAACTCTTTACTATGTCGTTTGGGCAGGGTATTCAAGTAAACCTCATACAGATGGCAGCAGCGTACACTGTACTTGCGAATGGAGGTGTCTATATGCAGCCATATGTCGTCCAACAACGAGTCTATCCGGAAGGTGATGCTATCAATACTGAGCCGATTCCTGTCCGTCGAGTCATTAGTCCGACTACATCTCAAAAAATCACCGCCATGCTCACTGAATCAGCTCAGACATGATTTGCCAAGGCAGGAGGTGTTCCAGGGTATCAACTTGGTGGCAAAACTGGTACATCACAGATTGCCAGCAGTAAGTGAGGTTTTGAAAAAGGTGAAAATGGTCGAACAAACACTTCTTATGCTGGGTATGGCCCATCAAATGATCCAAAGTTTGTCATTGTTGTACGTTTTGATCGACCGAGAAATACTCAATATGCAGAATTTTCCGCAGCTCCAACATTTAAAAATATTGCCACGTTTCTCCTCAAATATTATTGATTACCGCCTTGAACGCAGTAGGAGTTATTTGTTTTCTTCTGAATTTGTATTTGGTTTGCAGGGGAGCTCTATAGTGAACTTGCTTCATTTGCCAACGGTGCTTATTACATCAATTTTCCCCCCCATTCTTTTCACTATTTTCTTTACGATAGAGAGTCCGAGACCTGTGCTCTGAATAACAGATGCTATATTATTGTGGGTTGATATACTCGCGAATCTATCAAATACATGAGGGAGTTCTGTCTCTGGTATTCCTACGCCGGAATCTGTCACAGAAATAGTAATCCAGGTATTGGTATCTTTCGTTATTGTATCTAATTTCCATACTACTTTTCCCTTTTCTGGAGTATACTTGTAGGCATTACTGATGAGATTGTTAAAGAGGAGCGTGAGTTTTGATTTATCCGTGATAAATTCTACATCTTTATTGAGATTTTCTTCGAGAACGAAATTCATATTTTTCTTTGTCATGAGAGTTTGAAAGTTTTCAAAAGTGTTTTGTACTAATTCTCCTATGTCGCACTTTTCATACTTGAGTTCCATTTTTCCAGCATCAATGCGAGAGAGATCCAGTAGGTCATTTACGAGGGCAATCAATGATTCACTACTTTTAAACATATTTTCAACTAGTTTTTTTTGTCCTTCATTTATAGCACCACTTCCTCCGTCGAGCAGTATGTCAGCGTATCAGCGTATGATAGTCATAGGCGTCCTGAGTTCGTGGGCTGCCATATTCATAAAGACATCTTTTTCATGATCGAGCGCTTCTAGTTTTTTATAAGACTCTTCTAATTTTATTTTCTGTTCATTGATTTGAAGAGTTTGTTTGTCTACTTCCTCTCTGAGAGTTTGGTTGTACTCTAGGATTTGTAGTGAGAGTGCTATTTTCGGTCGTAGAGTTGTAATAATCTTTTTTTCTTGTTTCGTGTAGGGAGCTTGACTACCCTTTTCAGGAAGTATAAATATGTAGGATAATTTCTTTTCAATGTAAATTGGCATACACATTTCTCCGAGTTTTTCTAACTCACTTATATAGGGTATTTTTTGACCATTTTCTGTATCAATTTTTGCTTCTTTATATGAGAGTATTTTGATTTTTTTTCCGTCATAATCGAGAGCTTTTTGTATGTGCGGATATTGTATTATATCTGTTTTTCCTACGAGTTGTATTCATGTAATTTTCAGGCCTCATCGCAGACTAGTCATAATATCCTCTATGAGTTCTGCAGTTGATTTGTATACATCGCTTGAGGCTGTAAAATTATAGACGTCATCCTCTAATTGTACTAAATCTGAAAGGCTAAATATGCTTCGAATACGATGTGACCGAGCGAGTAAAAGTATGATAATTATAGGTATCAAATAGACTATCAAGAGAGCGATTTCAAAATGTGAGATAAATCCATACTGAAGAAGTGCCAAATAGAGTCAGAAACCAGCCATAATTCCCACTATACCAATAAATAGCCATCGAAGCATCTGCAGAAGCATTGATCTCGCGTCAAACAGTCGATGCTTGAGTACTAGGTATGTAATAGAGTAAGGCAGGAAACAGATTATGTACGCTATATATGGGAAATTGTACAATGATTGGAAATATACAGTTCCATAGGAGTATGTATCGCCGATAATTGTGGAACAACACGCAAAGAGTATGAGATTACGGATTGTTTTTCCTGCATGATAATATTTATATATATGTAGAGTTCAGAGTATTAGTAGTGTACAATAGTAGACCACAAAAAGATTATACCAAACTATTTCTCTCATGAGTTCAAAACCCGTGAGTTCCATAAATGCATCTGGAATGAGTATATTATCATAATAGTTTATGAACAGGAAAAATACACAGAGAACTCCGGATAGTATGATGCTTTTTTTATTGTATTTTTTTGTGATTTCGTTTGAGAATATGTAGAATAAAAATCCATTTAGAATATTACAAAAATTATATAAACGCCAGAGCGGCAGATAATCATCAGTTAATCACATCATATAATCTGCGTAGCCCCAGATGCCCATCAGTGCAATATAGCATGTGAACGCTCTGTATTGTTTGTATACGCCAGAAAAAACCATTAAGAGAAAAATGGGGACGTAGCTAATATTTGTGATAGCACCTAGTAGGCTGTAGATCTGTTCAATGTCCATATATTATAACTTATCGTGAATAATTATGCCTTATATGTACTTTGAATGCAAAATATTAATGTATAATCGTCAGAATTTTCACTTACGCTTATCAATTATTTCCTGAATATATGTCAAAAACAGTTCTCGTAGTCTTTTGATGAAGGAGCTTTGAGCACCGTATTTCTCTGGATTCTGCTCAAACAGTTATTAATTGACTGTCTACAGAAAAATACTCTATAATTCCTCTTGGAATTTCAAAAACTGGTAAATGTTTAATCGGAGATGATGCTCTGAGGATTCTTCTACAGGAGTCTGAATGATATAATGGTGCTTGAGATTTCTTTATACGAGAACAGAATGAAAATATATGTCGTAATTTTATCAAATGCCTTGAGACGCTTCCAAATCCACCCGATGTCATATTTCCTGTGATTCATGGCTTTCATGGTGAGGATGGCAGACTCCAAGGCATGTTTGATCTTATGTGAATTCCCTATGTTGGTAGTGGCGTAGCTGGTTCTGCGATTTGTATGGATAAGCTGCTGACAAAATCTATCTTATCAAAGCTCGACATACCACAGCTTCCTTATTGTGGTTTTACAGATTTTGAATGGCAACAAAAGAAAAATGATGTTATTTCTGAGATATCAGCTCTGGGTTTCCCTATTTTTATAAAGCCTGCTAATCTCGGTAGTTCTATTGGTATTTCAAAAGTTTCTTTTCCAGAAGAATTGGAATTATCCATTGAAGTGGCTCTCAGATATGATAACCGTATCCTTGCGGAAAAATGACTCAATCACCCTCGTGAAATAGAATTGGCCGTGCTCGGTAATAATGACTATTTAGTTTCATGAGCAGGAGAAATAATTATGCAAGGGGATCACGATTTTTATACATACGAGGCAAAATATCTCGATGGCCCACCTACACTGCATAAAATACCAGCAGATATCCCCGAAAATACACTTATTCATCTCCAAGAAATAGTGAGACTCGCATGTCGTGCTGTCAATGTAGAATGATTGTCTCGGATTGATTTCTTTCTCGATCCTGAAACGGGCTCGTATTACCTCAATGAAATCAATACCATTCCAGATTTTACTATTGATAGCATGTTTCCAAGCCTATGGATATCACAAGGGATGACATATTCTGAATTACTCGATGAGCTCATTACGTTAGCTTTAAAGAAATAAATATGAATAACCGCATGACTCCTTTTTATGTTCGTCTCAAACAAGAATTTTATTCAACATGGTCCCTCTACGTTGATATATTTCGTAAGCCATCACTTTTATTTCTCGGTACTTATCAGGTTTCCCGTGATATTTTTTATGAGCTACCAAAATCAATCATCAATAAAAAAATTCATAAAAATCTCGAAACTCATCTTGAACAGAGTGCCTCTCAAGCTCTCATCATCAGTGAAATTATAACTATTCCAGGAAATTATATTTGATTTTTTTTCTGAAATTTTTTTATTGATAATTATTATATAGCTGCTATTGTTGGTGCAAATTTAGGTGATTGGATTTCTGGAGTTACATCTTATGCTATTGCTTATATGATTTTGTCACGATGACACGGTAATGCTTATCCTCGTCGCAAAGCTCTGATAGATAATCTGGAAGTTATCAAAGATTGTTTGCCAGCATCTCTTGTCCTCTATATCTCTGAGGCGCCACTTATGGCTGGCTTGATTGCACTTGGTTTTTCGCCACTTTTTGCTATCGCTATAAACCTCATCATCGCTATTATTCTTTTTATAGGAGTTGCTAAATATTCTGCAAATAAAAATATTGAAAAAAGATTTATCTAGTTTTTTCTAAATCTTTTTTTCATAAAAATGTCAATAGATATATTTTGACTTATCAAATAGGATAGGGTATTATGATTGCGCAATAAATACTTTATGACATCAAAAAAATGTCTCATTCTCTCTAAGTCTACAACAATTTGATCTGTTTTTCAGTTGTATGGCTATGAGACTATCGTATTGTCCGAGAGTTCGACATTTGTGACAATACTCTCGACCATATCTAGTGACTTGGTTGTTCTAGATTTCACTTTCGATCAAATCCAAGATCTCATACTAGCTATTTTCCAGCTTCCACAAGTTCCAGAAACTGTCACTGTTCGTGATGACAGTGTCGAGCCTCTCACTCCTGGGCAGGAGAATCTCATACGAGTTGGGACTCAGATAACAGAAGCTGATTGGTGAAAAGTTATTCAACAAAATAATACTCTAAAAGAAAATATCCAATCTGTTCCAGAAACTACAAAAAAAGATAAAATTCTCATCATCGATGATGTCATTGAGCTCGTTGACATGTATAAAATTATGTTTGACATGAAGGGTTATGAAGTAGAGACGGCAAAAGATGGATTAGAAGGTATCACCAAGGCTGTCTCTTTTCAACCAAAATATATACTCCTCGATATCATGATGCCTCATATGGATGGATTTGCTGTGATGAAGACATTTCGGGAGAATACTTCTCTCAGTAGTGTTATTATTGTGAATTCGAATATAGATATCCCAAATATTACCGAAAAAATCTATGCGGCTGGTGCTGATTATTATATTCGCAAGTCAGACTATGTTCCTACTCAATTAATTTATATGATTGAGCAGGGTATGTTCGCTAAAAAACGCACAGCACAATAGCTATTCCCCCATACATTATAGTGCTAGTATTTTCTTGATAGTACTGGCATAAAATTCTCATTTTTCTTTTTCTATCTTTGATAAGAGGATCCCTTCTTTATCACGACTTATCAGGAGAGCATCGTAGAGTAATATATCATACTCAGTATCTTCTTGAAATTTTTTATATTCCTGATCTGGTAGTATTTCTTTATATTCTATGAGTATTTCTTTGTATCGTGTTTGTATTTTCTTGTCTTTTTTTCTCTGAACTGATTCTTCTGTTGCCACTTTTTTTTCTATCTTTTTTCAAATTTCTTCTTTTATGATAACCGCTTCATCTGGTACATTTTTTGGTATTTCTACCGTTATTTTTTTACCTTTGTTACTGTCTCCTAAAAAATAATCAAAAGCGTAAAACAAAAACCAGATTACTCATAGTCAACAGAGTGTCATGCCTATTACACCGAGTAGGAGCCACACATTTCTGAGATATGAATAAGCATAAAAAAATTGGTATGCTTCGTAGGTCGTATATATGTAGATTAGAGTACTTAGTAATCCTAATATTATTCCAGAAGTTATCTTTTTTAATTTCATCTCTTTCATGATATATCTATTTTTGCTATGTAAAGAGACAATCATATTTGACATACATTATATTATATCTTTTAATATTTATATGTCTCTCAGGAAACTCTACCAACCTCGTAGATGTAATTCGACCTCACAATTGCATCCTCGTGAAATACTTTTCGAAGAGGTCTTGGTTCCTGATTCATCAAAGATAAAACAGAGACTTAAACCCATTCACAGTGAGAAGTATTTGAGGAATAAATTTTCCATTATATTTCCTTTTTTCAGAGCAAAATATTTCTTTTTCTGAGAAAGAAAAGATGAAAAAAACTCTCATTCTTAGAGTGAGCGATTTTTGGTAGATATATGTCTTTGATAGCGTGATTGTATTAGTGGAACGCTGAGGGACAAGTGCCCGTAGGTATATCGAGTCAACCCGAGCGAGTGATACGAACGAGTGGTTCGATATTCATTATGTTTTGGTGGGAACGCCGGGAATTGAACCCGGGACCATCACCTTAAAAGGGTGCTGCTCTACCAATTGAGCTACGTTCCCGAACAACTGACACATAAAGGGTGCTTCCGCCAAGGCGGATACGTTCCCGAACAACTGACACATAAAGGGTGCTTCCGCCAAGGCGGATACGTTCCCGAACAACTGACACATAAAGGGTGCTTCCGCCAAGGCGGATACGTTCCCGAACAACTGACACATAAAGGGTGCTTCCGCCAAGGCGGATACGTTCCCGAACAACTGACACATAAAGGGT
>Ga0209702_10001422_pt1 | contig 45931 bp, 37 predicted proteins | sample FRY01_FD_187210 | JGI IMG/M metagenome (GOLD analysis project Ga0209702, IMG submission 187210) | Freshwater microbial communities from Lake Fryxell liftoff mats and glacier meltwater in Antarctica - FRY-01 (SPAdes) (version 2) | ecosystem: Environmental > Aquatic > Freshwater > Ice > Glacier... | reverse complement strand
CACATGGAACCAGAAACTGGATGCTCATGCGCACGTCCATGCACTCGTGCCCGGCGGCGGACCGTCGCTGACCGGTGATCGTCGCTGGATCAAAAGTCAACGTCCGAATGTGGTTGGAAAGGGGGTCTCAATTGCCGGAACGGCCCGCAGGGTGCTGTGCACAATTGAGTCCTGACCCCGTTTCCAACTATCTTGTGGATTCCGAGCTGCTGAAGTCTAAGTTTCGAGATAACTTTCTGGCGGGTCTGAAGCGTCTTCATGCGAGCGGCAAACTCAATCTCACTGGCGACTGGGAATTTCTGCAGGACAAAGCCGCGTTCGACGACTGGCTGCAGCCGCTGGAATCCGTCACATGGGTGGCGTACATCGAACCGCCGCCCTACGAAAACTGTCCGCCGGAGCAAGTCGCAAAATATCTGGCTCGGTATCTGACGGGTGGTCCGATTTCCGATCGTCGCATCGTGTCGCATGAGAACGGCTGCGTGACGTTTCTGGCGCGAGTCGGCAAGAAAACCGGCGGCGATGACGAGGTCGAACCGATCAGACTGAGTGGCCTCGAATTCGTGCGTCGCTGGAGTTTGCACATTCTTCCGAAAGGCTACACGAAGACGCGTCGCTTCGGCGGCTATTGGAACGGTCATCGTGAGCGCTACCTCGCCGAATGCCGCGAGTTGCTGGCTGCGGTGTCGCCTCAACCTGCAGATTCCAGTGTTATACCTCCCGCCGCTGACGCCACCAGCCTCACGCCTGCAGACTGCATCGACGACACAACCCCGTGCTGTCCGAAGTGCAAAGCGAAGATGCGCTGGATCGGTTTCGAGTGCGAGGAAAGCTGGCGGATCATCATGCACAGCATTCTTCGCCCGTATTGGTATCGCGATGACTGAAGCGCCGCGTGACAACCTGATGCATCGGACATTCGTCTTCAATTTTCACGGTGACCGAACCATTTTCCGCTGCGCATTGCCGAGGACTTCGGTCAATTTTTGCCGCACATTCGCTGCCCGATCGCCAGTCGATCCGCCGCCAACGCCGCACAACCCGCGCGTCTGTTTCGTCGGGCATGATCGCACCGTCCAAAATCCAGGTGACAATCTCGCCGCCGGTCGATAAACTGCCCTCAGCCGCCGAGCGACCTCAATAGATTCTGCTTAGTAGCAGAACACTCACGAAGCGGAAAAGTTCAACGCGCGATCTATACGTCGGCTAATCGCCAGCCGCATAGATCGCAATTCGTTATCCCGCTTAAGCCTTAGAAAATAATGCGTGACGCTTACGAACGATTTTTCGAATCACTGAAGATTCCGCCTGAGCAGTTCTTCCAGTTTGGTTTGAGCGAGATTGTCCACATACCCTTCGACGCGGCTTGCGCTGAGTGGGAGCAACTAAAATTACGAATCACAAATGGCGACATAGTCTTCATCCGTGGTTTTGGTCGAAACGCTTTGAATTCTCATCTCTTTGTCGACCTGTATACTTCGCTTTTCGGGCATCGGAATATTTCGATTGACCCAACAAACAACGCCGCTCCTGCGAAATTGCTTCAGGTTTTGACTGGCTTTTCAAAAACCCCGAGAAAGGGATGTGAACGCCTTCGCAACTATCAGGTCACGCATGTTTTCGGTCGGACAAAGAATCCTTATGCATTCACTGCTCCGTGGAACATCGTTTACTTGCCAAAAATTATCGATCCATTTACTGGACACGAATCAAAAGGTGACTTGACTTTGAAATTCCAACAGATGTTTCGGCAGCATATTTTTGCTATTTTCTCACCTATGATTCATGACTTCAATCAAATGGTCAGCGACCAACAAATTGTGTCTCGAATCGACGCACACCTTTCAATCCTTGACCAACCGCCTGCTTTGGTGGAAAAATTTCGAAATTCGCTAACTGAAGAATGGCGACCGATCGCCGACGTTGTGGGATAACTAATAAGGCTTTGACTTCGCGAGTGCGTACGAATGGCGCGGAGTAGCGAACGGGGTCGAGCGGAGTGGGGTTTTCGCGGTACGAGCCAGCCGAGCCGAAGCTCAAGGCATTTGTTCAAGAAGCCCGGTGGTTGAGCGACGCCGGATGGCGTATGGGAAAAGCAATCCGCAGGACAGTGCGATTAGGCGATTTCTGTAGGTCCTTTCTGCCGGAAAGGATTTTCCGATTTGCCGCAAGGCGAACCGAAAGCGGGATGTCGCATGGCACAACAAAAAGCGGTGCCGTGATCTCCGGCGACATGATTTTGGGGTTGAAACTTGTCTGGTCGCAGGTCGCAGCGGGGCTGCGAAGTCCTTTCCGGCAGAAAGGACCTACATCAGCGCGCACCGCGATCCGGCACGGCTTCAAGTGTGTTTTGAAAATGGTCGTTGATGGCGCGAGGTTGTACCGGTGGGCTGACGCCGCACCGCTCGCCGGATCTATGTTCCCGTTCATTATCCGCTGTCCAGAAATTTGATCGCGTGATCGGGCAGTACGCGGCAGATGATGCGGCCTTCTGCGTTTGTCATCCCAATCATCCGAAGTTCACTGCCGCAGTGTGGACACTTCGGTCGTTGTGACTGGCGTGATTCCGGTTGTGGAGCGACGCCACTTCCCAGCCAATACGTCCAGCCGAGAAACAGCCACACCAGCCACTTGATGCGATCAAGCGTCGTCCGCGAATTCGACGCCATCCAGCCGTAGTGACGCACTTTGCGAAAGCCCTTCGGCAGCGCGTGCTGCAGAAATCCAAGCACGAATTGACAGCCTTCGACAGTCCGTGTCTTTGTCGTCTTCGACTTCGACGGCGTGTACTTAAACGTCACCGAAGTCTCTGTGCATTCGAGAATACGATTGTCACTGATCGCCACTCGAAACACATACGGAGACAGATACTTCAGCACCGCGCGACCATCGCTCACGGGTTGCACGTGTACTTCCCACCAGCCACGCCACACGGTCGGATCGACATTCTTTTCCAGATCTGCTGCCCGCAGTTCTTCGCGGAATTTCTGGCGATACACGGGCGAAGCGACAGCTTCAGGAAACAGAAAGTTGCTCGGCGTGCTCAGCCACTCTGTTCCGTCTTCACTGACGCCTCCACCCGGTACGACGAAGTGTACATGGGGATGAAAGATCATGACTGAATCAATCGCAGCGGAATTCCGGCTTCCAGCAGATGCGTGGCGTAGCAATGGCGGAAGGTGTGCGTCGAAACTTTCTTGCCGAAGTTGATCTGTTTCGCGATCTGATGAACTTGCTCGATGGTCAAGACTTCCGGCAGCGACTGGACGTTTTTGATCTTCATCTGAGCCAGCGTCTCCCAGTCACGCTTGAACGTGCGTGTGTAGAAAACCTTCACGCCGAAAAAGGCGACTCGCAGCGATCCGCTGGCGAACGCTTTGTCATTCTTCAGATGCAGAAAGAATTTTCGCAGTTGATCTTCCGTGATCAGATCCGGCGGACATTTGCAGAAGTCCGCGAGGTGCCGTACTGCTCGCAGATAGCCTTCGTCAGTCCGTTTCGCCATGCCGCCGAGGTGCAGATCTTCGCTCATGCGTTCATAAAGCGGTCCATTGAAATACGGCGAGTGCGTGAGTCCTCGTTCGGTGTCCGGAGCGGTGCGAGGCGGCTCAATCTTTCGACGGTTTGCATTGAATCTCCGCTGGTCGTCATTGTTTTGGGACGAGTTGTGATTAGACTTGGTCATGTGAAAATCTTTCTGTCAGAAATCATAAACGGAGCATCCAATGACGCCCCAACGACAGACAGAATGACCAGTCACCATTGCCAAAAGCTAAACTATTCCTGTATGATTCGTCGTCCCAAACCCCCGCCGCGACAGCGGCTTACTTGAACAATCGCATGCACGGGAATGCGGTAGCCACGGTTTTTGATATAGAAAATTAAAGAACCGCATCCCGTGATGCAGGTTGTTATTTGGCATGGGGGTTACCAGCGACCAACGGGACGATATAAGTCTAACACGACTTGGCTAATCGCTAGCAGCCCCATCATCACTACAACTTACTCAAAGCTAAGGACAACCTTATGGATCTCGCAATTGGCGGCCTTACCATCGCCCCCGTCGCCGTCATCGCATTCATCATGGCGGCGCTCATAAATATTGTTTTTGCAATTGGCGTTTCAACTGACGCCAAGCAACTACAGAGGGATAGGCCGTTGTGGTTTGCGGGGCGATTGATGTGGTTCATTGCCACACTGTTTGGAGGCGTAACTGTGGCGGCTATTTACTGGGTCATGCACCGATCAACTCTCAACGCCCACACGAACAGTGCCAAATAACAAAGCCATGCACGTGCGGACTGGAAATGGTTTGATGACAAGCGGGGGTAGATCCCGCGTGGGTAAGCGTTAGCCGCGCGCCCAGTATCGAGGGTTGCAGGATGCGTATAAGGCGTGAGCCGAAGTCGTATCTTGAAGCGTACCCAGAAAGGTAGTGAGGGTGAATCGACCGGGAGTGGCCTCTCGGCGATGAACGACATGAGCTCCGAAATTTTGTAACTGTTGGATCCTGCCCAAGGTGTGTGCATGCTGGAAGGCAATATCTCTCGCCGCGTTCTGGCAAGCTGTGAGAGAAGACCCGGAGTCGCTCGTCCGCTCGCGCTAGACACGATGTCATCAACGCAACCAGTGAGACTCTGAAGTTCTTGTACGAAACATGACACACCTGTCATGGACGTAAGAGTATGCTCGACAAGCCTAATCAGCGAGGACGCCAAATGACTTTCAGGGAGTCGGATGGCCGCATAGTACCGTTGAAGTCCGGCAGCCAGTCGGAGGGAACGAAGCCGAGTAGTATCGGTGCAGGGAAGGCAGATTCGCCAACCGGGGCTCCCGGCCAGGCCATTGCGTGATCCAGACCGAGCACCGCCCGTACTCAGAGACGGACCTTCGGTGAACTGTGTTGTTCATTGCTGACGCGGGCGGCTGGATCACATCCACCAACCGTCTCGCAGAGGCAGTGCGGTGGACAAGTAACGGCTGGGAGCCGGATGTGTTAACGGCGCACGTCCGGATCCACAAGGGGGCGACCTCAATTGTGCATGGACACAATATTGTGCATGGACGCAATATTGTGCATGAACACAATATTGTGACACCACCACGGGAAACCAGGTGGCAAACAGGGAAAACAAACCGTATCCTAAACACAAAAAAACAGCCCTACTCACCGCCGAGCAACGGTAGTGCGTTTTCACACTAAACATGGTCATTCGCCGCATAGATCGCAATTCGTTAACTGACAGCAGAGGTGTCGAGTTGGAATGGCGACAGAGACGGCACGAAAATCTCCACGAATACTCGCAGGCTTGTTCTTGGTAGCGGCAGTGTGCAGTGTCATTGCCTTGATGCACATCCGGTCGTCGTCCGATTCAACTCTCGATCGATGGGTTTCCTCTTTGCAAATCTCGGGGTTTACGCTCGTCTCAAAGCAACAATCGCACGATGCGTATTGTGGCGTATTCCGCACTGACGATTCACGGATCGCAATCATGTTGCATCCATTCGAACGCGGTACGATTCAAGTCACAAGCGTGCAGTTCTTGGATCAGAATGGTAATGTGTTTCCTGCACGAGCCAGGCCATAATCAATACTGGCTGGTACGGCCCAATTCCAGTCACCCGACTGGATGGACACAACTATTCACTTCCCCCATATTCTGGCAAAATTGACGTACATGTCTCGTTTTCCGGGCAATCCCAGTCGAATGTCATAGCGCTTGATTCTCCAGATGCTTCACGATTCACGACAAGCGTTGAAATCTAGGTCAATCAGTCAACTAATAAGGCTTTGACTTCGCGAGTGCTTACGAATGGCGTGGAGTAGCTTTCAGGGTTGAGCGGAGTGGGGTTGTCGCGGTACGAGCCAGCCGAGCCGAAGCTCGTCGATCCTGGGATCGCGGCATTTGTTCAAGAAGCCCGTTCGAGTTGGTGCGGTCCGTTCCCTATGGGAAAAGCAATTTCAGGCGGCTGCGTGTCGGCGATTTCTGTAGGTCCTCCTTGCCGAGGAGGACTTTCGCCGCAAGGCGAACCCAGGGGCGAACGTCCGCTCAACGGCGTCGCGTTGTCCCGTGGGCAACGTGGGGCTGGTCGCAGGTTGCAGCAAGCTGCAAAGTCCTTTCCGGCAGAAAGGACCTACATCAGCGCATACCGCGATCCGACACGGCGTGATGGGTGTTTTGAAAATCATCGTGGTGGATGGGGCAGCGAGGTTGTACCGGTGGGCTGACGCCGCACCGCTCGCCGGATGTCTGCGCGTATTCACTATTCGCTGTCCAGAAATTTGGTCGCGTGATCGGGCAGCACGCGGCAGATGATGCGACCCTCTGCGTTGGTCATCGCGATTATGCTCAGCGCACCGCCGCAGTGAGGACACTTTGGGCGTTGTGGTTTGCGTCGATCCGGCTGCGGCGCGACTCCGCTTCCCAGCCAATACGTCCAACTAACAGAGCCACCCACTTAATTAAATTCTGCAAACAGAAAGACACGTCTGTCGAAAACGTTTCCGGTTCTGCGCGCAATGCAGTGCGCGACATGGCAATTGCGGACTCCGGGGGCGTCGATCCGTGCGTGTGGCGTTTAAGCACTGCAATGCGGTCCAACGGGCCTTGGCAAGTCAGCCTGGGCAACGCCCCAGTTTCAACGGCACCAACGCATGTTTCCCCAACAGGGCAACGCAGACCTGCATTGCGGAACCCTGTCAGGGTTCGTGTTCAGAACAGCAACCTGGGGCGGCGTTCATCCGCTTTCGCGGATTGTCTTGCCCCAGGCTGATATGCCCGAGCCTGTCAGGCTCCATCGCAGCGCCAGCTTCGTCCACCAACGCAAACGAATTTTCTGCGCAAGTGTCAGCGCGCACTTTATTACGTTTCGCTTCCAGCGGTATCGGAGCCGACCAGCCTGCTTTCTCACAGTGTCCAACGAAAATGATCCTGAGCAGCCTCTGTCGAAACTTCAGACGCAGATGCACGATCTTCAATGCGTTCTTTCACGCTCGTGAAGTCGCTGGTCTGCGGAGTTTCCGATATTCTCGCTCGGAGCGGATTCAAATCTATATACGCCATGCATGCCACAATCGCCGTTTCATCCAGAAGTGGCTGCGCGCGAAATCGACCCTTCCAGATTGGACGACTCCGTCAAAATCTTGGTTTGTAAAAAATGTGCCTTCCATATCCGAATTGAAAACCGACCTGCGGGGGACGAGGGCCACAATCGCAAGACACTTGCAGACTCATTCCTGCCGCGTGAAGGTTACTCTGTGGCGGGATGGGCAGAATCTGTAGACTCGGATGTTGAAAATGGCGGTATTTCCGGCCGTTATTCCTCTTGAGTCAAACTGCAGATTTCTGCAATGCTACCGCCTCTCGTCCACTCTCCTGTCTAAAAATCTTCCATCGCTTTCGGTTCTTTCTGCCGATTTCCTCCCTGGGTATTGCTGTGCTGTCGCAGTTTTCGCCCGTTCCATAGGCCCGAACATGCCGAGTTCGCAAGCTACGATTCAGCGAATCCGACGCCCTGCCAGTGCGTGGGCTGCATCATGCGCCTTGGCGTTGTCCTGTGTGGCTTTCGTTGCTGTGGTACTGCCTGCATTCGCTACGGCGCAGCAGGAAGGCGAAGTGACGGTTGCCGATATTCGGATTGAGGGAAATCAGACGATTCCAGAATCCGTCATTCTTCAGAAAATTCAGGCTCAGCCTCAGCGACCAATTTCCGAGCGACTCATTCTTGAAGACAAACGATCACTGATGTCCACGCGGTGGTTTTTCACTGTGAAGGAACGCCTTGATGAAACACCGGATGGATTGATTTTGGTGTTTATTGTTCACGAAAAACCCATCGTGAAGCGTGTGGAATTTCGGGGAAACAAAAAGGTTAAAGAAAAGCATCTGAAAGCGTGGACCGGCTTGAAAGCCGGAAGCCCGTTTGATGCTCGCGGAAATCTTGATGCGGTGAATCGCATTGAGCAGGAATACAAAGATAAGGGATACTATTTCGTCAATGTTTCCTTGCTGAAAGGCGGTAATCCCGGCGATCGTGAAGTCATATTTCAGATCCAGGAAGGCCCAAAGGTTCAGGTCAAAGATCGAACGTTCGAAGGCAATAAGTTTTGGTCCAACGGAGATCTTCGAAAGAATCTGATCAGTAAAGAAGCCATCTTCATGTTCGGTGGTATCTACAATCCGGACACGATTCCGGCTGATATCGAAGCATTAAAGAGCTACTACAAGAACGTAGGTTTCTTTGATGTGGAAGTGACCGGCAAACCGCTATTTTCCAAGGATCGTTCGGACGTCAATCTGCATTTTACAGTTACCGAGGGTCGTCGATACAAAGTGCGCGACATTCGCTACTCCGGTAATGCAACGATTGCGACGAACAGGTTGAAGAACGAATCAGAGTTGACGGCCGGTGAATACTATAGTGCCTATCCGCTGGCCAAAGACGTGCGTCGAATGCTAGGCTACTACGGTGAGAAGGGACATTTCTTTGCCGAAGTGAGGCCGGTTCCACATTTTGTCGAGCAGCCTGGCATCGTCGATTTGGTATTTGAAATTGATGAGGATCGTCCCCGGTACGTCCGTGATATCAATATTGTATTTGACGGCGATCATCCTCATACAAAACACACGGTTCCTCTCGACCGGCTGCAGATTCAACCCGGCGATCTTGCGGATCCGATTCGGATTCGTCGAGGGCAATCGCGGCTCAACGGCAGCCAGTTGTTTGAGCCCAACATTGCATTTCAATTCGAACCCATTGAACCTGGCCAGTCTGGTCTCACTCCGGAGTCACGAACGTATCGTGCTCAAGGGCCGCCAGCCAACCGTGACTGGACTGAACAATTCTCCATCGCAACTCAGGAGTCTGCTTTAAAGAGTGTGAATGAAGATTCTGACTGGCTGACACGCGGTCAGCAGGCGCCGTCGGAAGATGCAAAGACGTCCAAGGTTGGTGCAGAATCACAGCCTGAAAATGTCTCGTCACAGCAAGATTCGCGAACAGTCCTTCGCCAACGCTTAGACGCTTCAAAATCTCCGGAACAGAAACCCGTTCGTCCACGATATCAGCGGGAAATTCAGGAGGAGCCTGCTGCCCCAGAACTGCAGCAGCCTGCAGACATTGAACGAAGCGTTGCGCATCCCGTTTATGAATCGGATCTGATGGGTTTTCGTGCAGTCACTCCCTCAAAATTCTTCTCATTTGAGCCTGTGACCTTTGAGACATCTCAAACGAATGAAACCGAAGAACCAATTGTGCGTGCTCAAAGTCCTGGGCAATTGCCGAAGCGAACGGACGCTATTCTTGAAGGCAGCCCATATCAGGGTCAGTTCAAAGAAGTTCAGCCTGGCTGGCTGGATATCAATGTCAATGCGGCGGAAGGTCGTACTGGACGCTTGATGTTTGGTGCCGGGGTTAACAGTAATGCGGGACTTGTGGGATCGTTCGTTTGGGACGAATCGAATTTCGACCTGCTGCGACCTCCAACCAGCTTTGCCGATATCATCGAAGGTCGAGCCTGGCGTGGTTCCGGTCAGCGGTTTCGATTGGAAGCTGCTCCTGGTAATCAGGTGAGTCGTTATGCTGTCAGTTGGACTGATCCGTATTTTCTCTACACAGACTTCAGTTTGGGTGTGAGTGGTTTCTACTTTAACCGCTTCTATCCTGACTGGACTGAAGATCGACTCGGCGGTCGTGTATCCATTGGAAAACAGTTTACGCCAGAATGGTCGGGTTCATTGGCGCTGCGACTGGAAGATGTTGCATTGAAGAATCCACGCAGTCCGACGCCAGCAATTGCCACGGATGTGCTGGGATCAAATTTCCTGTCGACATTACGCGGATCAGTCGTTCATGACACACGGGACTCTTCAATGATGCCGACAGAAGGTCACTATGCTGATCTTGGATACGAACAGGCATTTGGTGAATTCACTTTTCCCAAAGTGGAAGTTGACGCCCGCCAGTATTTCACTTTATTCAGCAGACCCGATCAGACTGGTCGTCACGTTCTGACGGTCGCCGGAAACCTCGGCTGGAGCGGCAATGATACTCCGATGTTCGAAAGATATTTTGCGGGTGGGTTTCAGTCCTTCCGGGGATTTGCCTTTCGAGGCGTGACGCCTCGTGAGAATGGTTTCGCAACGGGTGGTACGTTTCAGGCTTTGGGTACCATTGAGTATCGTATGCCAGTGACGGCGGATGACATGATCAATGTTGTGGCATTTTCGGACTTTGGTACCGTGGATGACCGCGTGTCGATGTCAAACGTTCGAGCCACCGCGGGGTTTGGTCTTCGTGTCGTCATTCCAGCGATGGGGCCAGTTCCGTTGGCCTTTGACTTTGCCTTCCCGATTCAGACTCAGTCGACCGACCATACTCAGGTCTTCAGCTTTTACGTTGGTATCAATCGCTAGTCGAGTGATAGCACGACGCGATCGTCTTGCACCTCAACACGCTTGAAGTGCCTGCCGAAAATTAATGGGAAGAATTTCGTCCCCGGGAGTTTCTCCGAAAACTCGCTGAGCGAAATTGATTCTTTCAGGATTGCCTGAACAGCGTCTGAAGTTTCATCAACAACTTCGATAGTGATTGTTCCGCCCCGGAAGTTTTCGATCAGCTCCCCAAGCGTGGCACGTTCTGCCTTGAGCTGATAGGCGGTTGTCCGCAGTGAGTCTTGAGGAATCGAAGTCGCTGAATCTGACGCTACTGCGAACACCGCTTCCTGCAATATCGCATTCAGTCGTGCATGATTCAGCAACGTGGTTGTGATCGCGGCGTTAGATCCGTTCCACTTGATTTCAACATCTGGCAACTGACTCTGCCAGGTTTTGGCGACTGTCGGTCTGAACTTGCCGACGAGATACCGGTGTTCAAACGATTCATCGGGATCAATCGGGATAACTGTGAATTCAGCGGCATTGTCTGACACCTTGATTGTCAGGTCGAACTGATTAAGCACAACGGTTGCGAGTTCAACGAACGACAATTTTGGCAGGCGCCGTGCGGCCCAGACATCATGCGGAATGTCATTGGCATTCAGAATAATAGCGCCAACAAATGTGGCCTGATCCAGCAGCATTTGGCGCGGCTCTGCAAGTTCATCCCACGAGACATCGACCTTTGCAGTCAACCGTCGCAATGCTCCCGTGTCGATCTTCTTCCGCAGTGAATTCACTTGCTCGGCATTGCGAGAAAGCAGAATGGGAAGTCGATCAACTGCCATCGCCGGGCCGAGAAATGTAAAACTGTCGCTCACAAAAACTGCTGTATGAGGAATCCTGGCAGAAATCTGTTTAAGCACTTGAACTCGCGGTACGAAATCCGTTTCCACCTGGATGACCCGGTGAGGATCAATCCGGCGGTCTCGCAGGATGGCAACTTCGGACTGTTGCTGCAAATCTTCAAGCTGATTACCAAGTTCTGCGCCGATGCTGGACCATTTGATATTTTTAGCCATTGCGGCTTGAAGATCCTTACCGGTTTTGAAGGTTGCCTGTTGGTCCGACATACACACCAGGCAGGAAATCAGGATTGTCACCATGTTCAAGCAGTTCATTAGTGGGTGTATCCGCAACTGTCCTGCTCGAAATACCAAAAGCTCAAGCCGACATGTTCTCGCATTCTGCCACAAAATGGGGCTCAATGTCACGCCTGGGTTGATTCTGTGCCGTGATGTTCCAGAAGACGTCGGTTTCTGTAGTGATCCGGCCATGCGGTGAGTACGATGCAACGTAGCCGATCACCAATCGTAGGCAGGTTTCTCCGAAACCTGCACCAGTTTTACGTACCGATTTCGGAGAAATCGGACTACGGCTATACCGACCGTGAACGTTAAAGAGATTTCACATGAAGACGACTCATGCCGTAGGAATTGACCTTGGCACAACTTACTCCTGCATTGCGTGGCTGAACGAATACGGCCAGCCTGTCACAATTCCGAATCAGGAAGGTGAACTGTCTACGCCGTCGGTGGTTTTCTTCGACGAAGATCAGCCAGTCATCGGCACGGAGGCCATGCGGAATTCGATCGCAAGTCCTGATCGTGTCGTCGTTCATGCCAAACGATACATGGGGGACCCGCTGAAGTACTGGAAGATCGGCGATACACGTTACACGCCTGTGCATATTTCCGGCATGATTCTGCGAAAGCTGATCGCGGCCGCTCAGGAACAAATTGGCGAGATCACCGAGGCGGTGATCACGGTACCCGCTCAGTTCAGCGATGCACAGCGGCACGCGACAATGCTGGCAGGACATGCCGCCGGGCTGGAACGCATCGAGATGATCAACGAGCCTGTGGCCGCTGCGTTGTGTCATGTTCTGGGGCATGAAGGACTGGCGTTCACCGAGCTTGCAATTGATCAGCAACTACTGGTCTTTGATCTTGGTGGCGGAACGCTGGACCTGGCTGTGGTGAAATACAAAACCAATGAAGTCTGTGTCGTTGCCTCTGATGGCGATTTAGAACTTGGAGGTCTGGATTTTACAAAAATTCTTGTCGATGCCGCTGCTGATAAGTTCATCGCAGACTTTGGCAGTGATCCACGTTCTCATCGAGGAAGTTTGCAGTTTCTGTCGCTGGAGGCGGAGCAGGCTAAACGGAGCCTGTCGGTTCGGCCACGAGCGGCAATCACGGTGCAACATGAAGGCCATCGTAAGACATATCAAATCGAACAGGCCGAATTTGAATTACTCAGCCGCAAACTCATCCAGCGCTGCGAAGAGATTACTCGTCGCATTCTGAAAGACAACAAATTCGGCTGGGCGCATATCGACGTAGTGCTCACGACCGGCGGAGCATCGCGAATGCCGATGATACGCGAAAGCTTGAAAAAACTCAGCGGTCGCACGTTGAATTCGTCGCTGTCGCCCGATCAATCCATTGCGCACGGAGCTGCGTATTATGCGGGAATGCTGTTGTCGAATGATCAATATGCTCGAACGGTTTTCAGCAGCACTGCTTCGTCGCGTCTGGCTAAAGTGCAACAGAAGAGTGTCAGCGCCCGCGCGCTGGGGATCTTGATTCGGGACGAAACGGGTGAGCGAGTTCCGCATTATCTGATTCCGGCGAACACTCCGCTTCCGGTTTCAAGGACGCATGTCTTTGGAACGGTGGTCGATAATCAAACTCGAGTCCACGTGCGCATCGTTGAAAGCGGGGCAGGTGCGGATCGTCCGCCGACAGTGCTGGGCGATTGTCAGATCACGGATCTGCCCCCAGATCTGCCCGAAGGGACAGAAATTGAAGTGACGATCAGCTATGACCATCAGGCCCGCGTGCATGTTTCAGCTCGTGAACCGATCAGTGGTCTTCGCGCTGAGGCAGAATTGATCCGACAGGAAAACCTGAACGCGCAGTTGCAGGAGAAACCAGAAGTCGCCGCAGGTTTGGTCGCGATGGCTGCGGATAAAAAAATCGTTTCCGAAAATACTCCAGCCGTCGAAATTAAGAACGTCGCGGCTACTGTCAACACGCTGGCCGTAAAAGCGAAGACGATCACACCAACGGCTTCGAAGAAAGCGTCTGCAGCCAATCCGGAATTGGATGCACTGACGGAGCTGTCGAATATCTTTGCAGACGGTGAGTTGGTGATTGAAGAGCAGCCCGTTTTGCTTTGCAACGATTGTGGATCACCGCTGCTCGGGAACGGTCGTTGTTCGAATTGCAGTAAGGCGCAATTGAAACCTCAATCCAATGCCAATCGAAAAGCCGCAGCGCAAAACGCAGCGGCATCGGGCAAGCGTGTGAAAGGCAAACCTGCGTCATCCAGCTCAGCGCCGAAAAGCGTGCCTTCGACTGGTCGTCGAAGTACTTCCGCTGCCAAAAAAACGCCGACTGATCCTAATGAAGCAGAGTTTTGGGATTTGGTCGATGACGAGTAGTTGGACAACGCCAGGTTTCTGAAATAGTAACCCGAAGCGTCAGCGAGGGATCTACCCATCATAACCCGAAGCGTCAGCGAGGGATTTGTGGACACGCCGCCGACCTGCCACAACTCAATGCCTCACTCACGTTTCGGGTTGTGATATTTGAAAGCGACTATTCGATTGCGTCTGGCAATTTCAATTCGCTGTCCCGAAGAACAGTTTCCGTTTGCTGCTGCTGAAAATCGTGCAGCTTCTTGACCAAACTTGTGTCCTGAATGGCTAAAATCCTAACAGCCAACAAGCCCGCATTCCGAGCGCCAGCGGTTCCAATGGCCAACGTACCGACAGGTATTCCGCCGGGCATCTGCACAATCGACAACAGCGAATCCAGCCCATTCAAGGCTTTACTTTGTACTGGAACTCCAAGGACGGGCAGAATTGTTTGAGACGCGACCATCCCAGGCAAATGAGCAGCTCCGCCAGCGCCGGCAATGATCACCTTCAAGCCTCGGCCTTCTGCTTCGGTAGCATATTCAGCCATCCATGCTGGCGTGCGATGAGCCGAAACGACTCGACATTCAAACGACACGCCAAACTGGCGAAGAATTTCGGCTGCGGCTGACATGGTGTCCCAGTCAGAGCGACTGCCCATGATGACACCAACCAGCGGGTTTTCTGCACTCATCGTTTTTCACCGTTCGTGGCAAATTCGGTTCGAGGAAATTGTTTGAGACAAAGTTCTAAGCTTGATTCCAGATCAGAATTTCACCCTTGCCTGGAACTGTGGAATCTCCGCAGTGGCGAGACCACGTGCCCATTGACGGAAGATTTGGCAACGTGATGCCGTACGCACTTAACTTGCGTGCATAGAGATTGATGAACGTCGGATTATAGTTGCCGGATGGTGTAAATGTCGGCATTAGAGGCAGCGGTTGCAGCGACAGAATCGTGCCACGCACCATCCAGACTCCGGTGTGGATTTTAGCGCCGCTCATCAGGACGATTGTGCCGCCCTTCATTTGCAGGCCACAGAAGTCTCCGACTTTTCCGCCAACGACAATCGTCCCGCGTCGCATCCGCATACCGACTTCCAAACCGGCCGTGCCGCCGATGATGATCGTCCCGTTCTTCATGCCTCGCAGACTTCCGCGATAGGCCGCGCCGATCTGTCCGCCGCCATTGCCGTGTACGTGAATACAACCATTTGTCATCTCCGCGCCGATCCAGTCCCCGGCGTCGCCTGTGACTTCGATTCGTCCGCCCCGCATAGCTGCGCCAAGGTGCATGCCGACGTTGCCGTGAACTTTGATCTGCCCGCAACTCATGCCCTTGCCAATGAGTTTGACGCGATGCAGATCGCCATACATTTCGATTTGGTCGCTGAATTCGCCAGTGACTTCAAAGAAGTCGTCAAGACGGCAGCGTCGTTTTCCGTGGTACACGACGCTACTGCGGATTTCTTCGTTCGACATGTTGACGAACGCATCGGGAGTTGCCGTTTCGACTTCGAGCGGAACGGTGGGGGGGGATGTGAGTGTGAGGGTGATTACCGGCATTATTAATTTGCGATTTGCGATTTGAAGTAGTGAATTCAAGGGCGTGTGCATTCCGACACGCTGACATGCCACCGTCAAGCAGCGACGAATCGATTGGGATTAGGATTAAGAATAAGAAGACTAGTGGGCTGGCGACTTACTGTGAATCATTTGTCATTAGACATTGGGGATTCACGGCAATCATGCACTTCGGCCCGTTCAAGACGTTCAATTTCCACCGGATAATTTTCAAACGACATGGAATAGACGTCTTCAAATTTTGGCTTCAGGAAGCTTTCGATATCCGGATTAAACGACGGTTTTACAATGAATTCTCGGCCCTCCGGAGTTGCTCGGATATCGCCGTCTTCAATCACAATTTCACCGCCCTTCAGCACGTATCGCGGGTGACTAAACATTCTGGCGATGTCCTTTTCTTCTTCGTAGATCACAACGTCGGCGTCAGCTCCAATGGCAAGACTGCCTTTGGATGTCAGGCCGAGGGCTCGTGCGGGGCCAGCGGAAGTAATCGTTGCGATTTCGTAAAGTGTATACTCACGATCGATATCCGGCAGCGTGATACGTTCGCGGGCGAGCGGGGTGAGTTTCTTCATGCAGTCCTGACGAAAATCGTTGCACATCAGCAACTGAATGATTTCCGGATATCGCCAAAAGCAGGCACCATTCGGATGATCGGTGGAGAGAAAAATTCGCCACGGATCATTGATGAGCAGCAGCAGTTCAAGACCAACCGCCCATTGAATGGAATTCACGAGATTGCCAGGGCGATAAGTATACGGCACGATGCCACAGCCGGTTTCGTTTTCGACATCCAGATTGCCCCACTTGCGACCAGTGAGTTTATACAGCAGATGCTGCCACGGACCGTCTGCGCTGATCGTCACGGTATCCCCAAACAGGACAGCACCGGCATCGGTCGTCATGTTGGTATGCGTGTTGAAGTATTCGGCGACTTCGGCGGACGCCGATCGCATCGTATCCCAGTCATCGCCGCCATAGGCATGATATTGCAAATGCGCGATGTGGGCTCGACGGCCTTCCAGTAACTTCATTGTCTCAATGGTAGTCCACACGTTGCCCGGCGCGCCCAGATTGTTGCAGTGCAGATGCATGGGATGCGGCAGGCCAAGTTCATCAATCATCTGAGCAAGTCCACCGATGATCTTACCGGGGGTGATATTGTGGTAGCCTTCGACCGGGTCAGTGAGCTGCTTTGCATCTTTGCCCCATTTCCATGACGCAACGCCTCCGGGATTCACGGCTTTGACACCGTAGGCTTTGGCGGCCCAAACGTGCCATGCAACGACATCTTTCGCGCGTTCGTATTCCCCGGCTTCCAACAGGTCGAGCATGATCTCGTTGTTTGCCATCAGCACGCAACTGGTCTTGTCAAGAATCGGGATGTCTTGCAATTCTTCGTGCGTGTGGCGTGCAGAAAGGACGGGAACAGCGGCTTCGTTGACGGTGGTCCAGCCCATGCCGGCATAGAGGTAGCCGGTTGCAAACGTTGTCGGTGTCATTCCGCCCAGACCTGATCGTCGCGACTGAGTGCGCATGAAGGCCGTTGCTCGCCGATGATCTTCCGGCGTCATTGCTCGAGCGAAGTTGATGGCACCGCCAGCGACGTGGCAATGTATGTCAACGCCGCCAGGGAAGATAATCATTCCCGAAGCATCGATCCTGCGTCCGCCGATAACCGACGACACAAACTTACCGCCTTCGATGCACAAATCACGGACTTCGCCGTTGATGCCGTTGGCGGGGTCATAAATCTTCCCGCCTGTGATCCGAATCATGACGTACCTTGCCTGGTTTTCCTGAAATTGAATTCGCGGAACTTCATTGCTCTGCTGTTCTGCTGCTCCGCTATGTGTAGCGTACTGCGCGGTGTTGTGGTTCGAAGTATTCTGGCAACAAGCTATCGACCTGCAGCAGGCCTTTGCGAGTCAGTTTCAAATCATCGCCTTCAACCGTCAAATATCCAGCCGCTTGCTGATTGCGAAACGGCACTGCAAATTCTTCCTGAACGCGGACATTATACTTGTTGTTGATGCGAGCAAGATCGACTGATCCTTCCTTCATCAGCAACACCAGTTCGCGAATCAGCATCTGATGAAGCGTTGGTTTTAACGCGCGATTGATGGGAAGTTCTCCGCGATTGACAGTTTCCATGTACTCTTCAATGCCGTCCAGATTCTGATAGTGGATGCCCTGAAAATGTCCGAAGCTGGAAACACCCGTCGCGATCAAATCGCTGCCTCGGAATAAATGATCGCGATACACGAAATGATCTGTCTTTGGGTTTTTGATCATTTCATTGCCACTCGAAACGTGATATCCGGCGGCGAGCAACTGATCCATCGCGTCACTCACCCAGCGACGCTTCGTAGGCCAGTCCGCAACTGGTGAAGCGATTCCGGTTTCTCGCATCTCCTTTGAGATCACCGTATTGAACGGAAGTTCCATCTGATACATCGTGATATTGTCCGGTTGCATGGCCGCAGCTTTTTCAACGCAGCGTTGCCAGTTTTCATCCGTTTCGCCAATCATGCCCGCGATCAAGTCAATGTTGACCTGCGGAAATCCAACTTGCTGAATCCAATCGTAGGCTCGCATAATTTCCGGTGACAAGTGAGCGCGTCCGTTTTCCTCCAGAATGCCATCGTCGAAGTTTTCCACTCCCAGTGATATGCGAGTAATGCCCATGTCGCGGAGTGTTTCGAGTTTCTCCAGATTCAGTGTGCCGGGTTCGCATTCGAACGTCACTTCTTCGGCGTGATCCCAGGAAATGAATTCGCTCATTCTGTCACGAAGTGACCGCAGTTGTCGGGAACTCAGGTAGCTTGGCGTGCCGCCGCCGAAGTAGACGAATTTCAGTTCGCGGTTTCCAATCGCTGAACGCTGGCTGATCAGTTCGAACTCCTGCATTAACGCCTGGACGTAGTTTTCTATCGCCTGCGCGTTTTGATTTGTGTACACACGGAAGTAACAAAATTTGCAGCGTTTTCGACAAAAGGGGATGTGGATATACAGGCCTAGCGGAGTATTTGCGGTCTGCTGCGGATCAGAATCAAGAGCTTCGATTGCAATGGGGACATAGTCCTGTTTCCACTGTGAAAATGGTGGATAGCTGGAAATAAAATAGCTGCCGACTTCGGTCGTCAAAGCTGTTTCAGTTGTCGTCATGGTTCGAACGTCCGTTACGGAAGATTCCGGATGTGAAACTTTGCGAATTGTAGCGAATCGTAATTTGAATCGAATCCGCAGGATGTCAATGTATGCGGAAAGCTGTTCGATTCCAATGGGTTTGCCGGATTCAGGGGCTTCAAGGGTCCCGTGAACAAATTCTGTCAGGTAAACTCGGTCGATTGTGTGGGAAACGAGTGGTTGATTTAGTGAGCCGCAAAGCGCTAGCGGACTGTTGATTTAAAGGGTTTTCACAACCCGACACGTCAGTGAGGGATAAAATTGCACGCGTTTTTCGCCAAGCATCCCTCGCTGACGCAGCGGGTTACTATTAAATCAACAGACCACTAGCACGTTGCGGCAGATACCGTAGGCCTCAATGCTTCCCGCGTAAAGAATAAACACTGAACCTCTTACGTCCCTGGATTTTCGGGGCTTTAATTTTTGCAATGATTAGGGCATTCTTAAAAAATTATTTGCCGCGACACCGAAATCGCGTGAATCAGATGCTGCATTTATTCGGCGTACCCTTGACGTTTATAGGGACACCGATTGCGATTCTGAACGCCTCGACACCATTGTGGCCCTGTGCCTGTTTCTTCGGTGGATACCTGTTGCAATTTGTCGGTCATGCCGTTGAGGGAAATGATGCGGGTGAGGTTGTCTTTTTGAAGAAGCGACTGGGAATGGTCTATACCGAATATGGTCCTGGCAAGGCATCCTCATGCAGTACCGGAAGCGACGACGATACCTCGTGTAACTGAATTGTCGCATTGGCTGAAACTGCAGAATGCAGAGATTCGCCCGTTACTCTGTCAATCCGGGGCATGGATGTTCCTGATCTACAGAGATCATTTTCGCTGACTGAGCAACGCTTGAAGTTGTTCTGGCACGAAATCACATGCGGCAATTCGTGGGGGCAAGGACGTCACATGAAATCATTCGCATACGAGTATCTCGCAATTCGAATCCAGCACTTGTTCGCGAGTCTTTCGCGACCAGTCAGCCGATTGTTCGCACGACGAAAATTGCAGAAAGCTTTGTGCTTGCAGTTGGTCGCCACTCGCAGCGTTCGCATTCATCGACTGGTTTTGGCAGGCGCGCTTTCATCGTCGCTGATGCTCTCCGGCTGTTCCATGCATCGGAAAAAGCAGCCGGGCGAATTGCAGTATTGGGATGGCGACAAACCGATCACGTCGTACCGTGGCTACAATACCTCGATCGAGCATGCATCTCTCGACAACATTACTGCTCATGCTGTACAGATCAGTGGTGAACCACGAAATCTGCAGCGCAATGTCGATGATGAAGTTCGTGAAGTGACGCTGCATGAAATGATGCTGGCCGCACTTTCGCAAAATGAGATCATTGAAACAACTGCACTCGGCGGAGTTGGATCGAAGGTCGTTCTGACCAATCCAGCGGGAGTGGCCTCGGTTTACGATTCAGCAATTCAGGAAACGGGAATTCTGTTTGGTCGCCGAGGTATGGATGCAGCTCTGTCTGACTTTGACACGCGACTGAATTCCAGTCTGACGTTCAACGGTGGCACAAATCGCCAGAATGCTCCCGCGTTTGGTCCGACACCTGCTCTCGCAGCCATTGATAGCCAAACCGGGACATTCAATACCGGACTGTCAAAATCTTTTGCGACAGGGGCCAGTGTTTCGGTAAACAGCAACTTCTCCGACAATTTCTCAAACAACCCTCAGAGTTATTACCAATCTCTCTATTCGGGCTCTTTGGGTGCGACAATTACGCAGCCGCTGCTTGCTGGGAGCGGCGTTGATTTCACGCGAGTTGCAGGTCCGACGAATCCGGCATTCGGCGCTATCGCCGGGGTCAGTCAGGGCGTTGCCATTGCAAGGATCAACCAAGACCTGTCGCTTGCGGACTTTGAGATCGCAGTGCGAACGGCCTTGCGTGATATCGAGAATTCCTATTGGGATCTGTATCTTGCCTATCGACAATACGATACCAGCGTGACCGCTTATGAAAGTGCCTTCCAGACATGGCGGGAAGCACAGACAAAACTGGAAGTCGGAACTCTTAAGAAAGCCGATGAACTTCAGGCAAGAGACCGGCTCTACGAAACAAAAGCAAATCTTGAACTCGCACTGAATCAGTTGTACCAGACGGAATCGGAATTGCGTCGCCTGGTTGGACTTCCGATGAATGACGGCACGGTACTGCGTCCCGCAGAAGAACCGATCGTCGCAGAATTGAAACCCGATTGGCAGGCATGTTTAGTTGACGGACTAACGCAGCGTGTGGAGTTGCGTCGTCAAAAATGGCAGATCAAGAGTCTGCAATTGCAGCTTGATGCAGCTCGAAGTCTCGTGCGGCCAAGTCTGAATGCCGTTGCGGGTTACAATCGACTCGGCTTTGGTGATACGCTCGGAGGCCAGGGTGTTTATGATCCAGTATTGGGGACGCCTACCAATAGCGCACTGGGATCGATGACTCACGACAATCTGAATTCCTGGACAGTGGGCATGCAGTTCAATGTGCCGATTGGACTGCGTCAGGCACGCAGTCAGGCTCGCAACTATGAACTTCAGGTTGCAAAAGCCAACGCAGTGCTGGCGGCTCAGGAACGCAGTATTGCTCACGACATTACCAATGCCATTCAGGATGTTGCTGCTGCGTACACGGCAGCACAATCGAATCTCAGTCGCCTGGAAGCGGCCAAAGAACGAGTGGAATTGCTTGATGCCGAACGTGATGTCGGTACATTGACGCTGGACCTTGTATTGCGAGCTCAGGCGAGTGTCGCGACGGCCGAAGGTGCCTACTATCAGCAAGTCGTCGCATACAACAAGGCGATCACAAATCTGAATCTGGCGACTGGTCGATTGCTGGAATTCAATAATATCTATCTTCAGGAAGGAAGATGGTGCCCTGAAGCCTACAATGATGCCATGCTGCGGGCACAGGCGAGAACTCATGCCACGGACAATCCAAATCTGGGCACTCAGCCAGCAGAGTTTGTTACGGGTGCCCCGGCCGGATATGTGGAACTGCAGACTCCGGAGTTTGGTAGCAGCAGCGAAGAGATTGTTCCTGAGCCAGAAGCCGCACCGGATGACGAGGGTTCTGCAGCAGAATAGCATGATTTGAAACGCCGCGAAGTTGACTAATTGTGTTTCAGCCACGACAGTGGCGGCAGCATTTAGCCGTGGGCGTCAGCCCACGGCCCTGCATCAAACACAACAAAAAGCCCCGACAGGGGCGATAGCAAGTTCTGCCGCAATACTGCTGTCGCCCCTATCGGGGCTATTCCTGACTGTGTTTTTCCAAAAACCACCACTGTCCAATTAGACCAATTTCGATCGTTCCATGCGTATCGCCCACATCATTACTCGACTGATCATCGGCGGTGCTCAGGAAAATACACTGTTCAACGTCGATGATCAGCACCATCTGTTCAATGACGAAGTTTGTTTGATTACAGGGCCAGGACTTGGCCCTGAAGGCTCGCTGGAACCGAAAGCCCGCGAACGTGGTCTCGACTTGCGTGTGCTGCCCGAACTTCGACGCAGCCTGAATCCATTGCAGGATTGGAGTTCTCTCAAAGCCATACGTCGCGCATTCGCAGACTATGCGCCGCAGTTGGTACACACTCATAGTTCCAAAGCCGGGATACTTGGCCGCCTTGCCGCACATCAATTGGGTATTCCGTCGGTCCATACAATTCACGGCGCGTCGTTTCACTATGGTCAGAATGTTGTGGCTCAAACAGCCTATAAGTGGGCTGAACGGCGCGCTGCACGCTGGTGTCAGCACTACATTACCGTTTGCGATGCGATGATTGATCAGTACGTCGACGCTGGCATCGCGAGTCGCGACAAATTTACGACCATCTACAGTGGCATGGACGTAGATCACTTCCTCATACCACGTCGTGATCCTGTCACTCTTCGCGCCGAACTGGGGCTCGCACCGACAGATATCGTGCTGGGAAAAGTTGCTCGGCTGTTTCATTTGAAAGGACATGAGTATCTGATCGAAGCAGCTCCACAGGTTGTGAAGGCTGTTCCGAACGTGCGTTTCCTGCTTGTCGGCGACGGAATTTTGAAAGCTGCTTTTCAAGTCCGCATTGCCGAACTGGGGCTGACGAAACATTTCGTGTTCGCGGGTTTGGTTGCTCCTGAGGCTGTTGGCGAATATCTGCATGTGATGGATGTCGTGGTGCATACGAGCGTCTGGGAAGGACTCGCGCGGGTTCTGCCACAGGGCTCGATTGCCGGCAAGCCCGTGATCAGTTTCGCCATCGATGGCGCGCCAGAAGTTTGCATTCCCCATGAGACCGGTTTACTTGTCGAACCACGCAACGTGCCGCAACTTGCGGACGCGATGATTCGTCTGGCTCAGAATGCCGCGTTGCGTCAGCGTTTGGGAGCGACTGGTAAGGCTCGCTTCACCGAACAGTTTCGGCATCAGAACATGACGCGACAGATCCGCGAAGTCTACGCGAAGGTGCTTGCCGACCGATGAATGTGCTGGTGTAGACCTGCTGTATGAACGACAGATGCCCGTTCATTCGATACGATGTTGACTTGCTTTTCAAAGTCCTCACCGATCGGAGCAACCTATGCGTGATTTGTTTCCCACGTTTGTCACAGTGCTTGTCGTTTTTCTGATGAATTTTGCATCCGTCATTGCGGATGATATCGCAAAACCGAACGTCTTATTCATTGCGGTCGATGATCTGAATCATTGGGTTGGACATCTCGGGCGGAACCCCCAAACGAAAACTCCCAACATCGATCGCCTCGCAAAGATGGGAGTCACTTTTACGAATGCTCATTGTGCTGCTCCGGTTTGCAACCCGTCGCGAGCGGCGTTGTTGTCCGGCATGAGACCCGGAACTACAGGCGTCTATGACAACGGCCAACCGTACGGATTGGCAATCAATGGCGATCAATCGCTAGTAACGCAGTTTCGCAAGGCAGGATACGAAACGCTCGGCATGGGAAAATTGTGGCACGGTGGCTTGGGGTTTCCTGAGCAATGGACGGCAACCGGTGGTGTTGAACGAGGTGACAATTCGGCAGGTGGGAAGCTCGAAGATCGTAGTATTGGCGGAATCAAGTTCGGTGTTTTGAACGCAGACGATGAAGCAGTTCCCGATACCCAGATCGCCGATTATGTGATCGGTGAGCTCAGCAAGTCGCATGAGAAACCGTTTTTTTTGACGGCCGGTTTTCATAAACCGCACATGCCATGGAACGTCCCGAAAAAGTATTTTGACATGCATCCGCTGGATCAGATTCAGCTTCCGCCGACGAAGGATGGCGACCTGAGCGACGTTCCACCGGCTGGAATCAAGATGGCGAAACCGGACGGAGATCATAAGCAGGTTCTGGAATCCGGTCGCTGGAGAGAAGCCGTGCAGGCTTATCTCGCCGCAATCAGCTATCTCGACGGACAAGTCGGTCGTCTGCTTGATGCACTTGAAAAATCACCAAACCGCGACAACACAATCATTTGCCTGTGGGGCGATCATGGCTGGCATCTGGGCGAAAAGGAACACTGGCGAAAATTTGCGCTATGGGAAGAAGCGACCCGCGCACCGTTCATCTGGGTTGTGCCAGGCGTCACGAAAGCCGGAAGCACATGCAGTCGGCCGGTGGATTTTATGAGCATCTATTCAACGTTGTGCGATTTGGCTGGTCTGGCAATCCCATCGCATGTGGAAGGCGCGTCGATCCGATCGCTGCTGGAAAATCCTGCGTCAACCGAGCCGCATTTTGCGGTCACAACCTATGGCCGAAACAATCACGCGGTCCGGGATGATCGTTGGCGATATATTCGATACGCCGACGGCGGTGAAGAACTCTACGATCACACAAACGATCCGTACGAATGGACAAACGTCGCTGCGTTGCCGGAACATGCGGAATTGAAAGTGCAGCTCGCGGCGCAATTTCCGAGAGTGAACAATCCAACGGTAAAAGGCGAAGGTTCTGAAAAGGCTGGAAACAAGAAGGCTGGAAAGAAGAAACAGAAAGCGACGGAGGCTCAGGCGAAAAATCGATCGAATCGGGACGAGTTGTATCGGGGGGCTGACGCCGCCCCGCTCGCCGAAGCGACGCCGGTTTCTGTGCGAACAAATGCCAAACGCCCGACCAACATCGTCTTCTTTGTGGTTGACGATCTTGGTCAACGCGATCTTGGTTGTTATGGGAGCACTTTTTACGACACACCGCATCTGGATCGACTTGCCAAACAAGGCGCGTTGTTTCCGAATGCGTACGCGGCGTGTCCCGTTTGTTCGCCGACTCGAGCCAGTATCATGACGGGCCAGTACCCGCAACGCACGGGCATCACGGACTATATCGGAGCGGCTCAACCGGCCAAATGGAAACGCAACACGCGACACCTCCCAGCTCCATATACTGAACAACTAGGGCTCGACAATGTGACAATTGCGGAAGCATTGAAGGCTCATGGATATGCCACATTTTTTGCTGGAAAATGGCATCTTGGTGGAGACGGTTTCTCACCAGAAGATCAGGGCTTTGACATTAACATGGGTGGCCTTGAGCGTGGTGGTCCATACGGCGGTAAGAAGTATTTTTCTCCCTATGGAAATCCCAAGCTGCCCGACGGTCCGGATGGTGAACATTTGCCAGATCGCCTGGCGTCTGAGGCTTCGAAGTTCATTGAAAGCAATCTTGACAATCCGTTCTTTGTCTATTTGCCATTTTATTCCGTCCACACGCCATTGATGGCGCGTCCGGATCTTGTGGAGAAATACAAAGAAAAGAAAGCACACCTTGAAAAGACCGATGTGTTTGGTGATGAACCGCCGCGTAAAGTTCGACTGACTCAGGATCACGCGGTCTACGCGGGCATGGTGGAAGCCATGGATCAGGCCGTTGGAAAAGTCGTCGCGAAACTGGATGAACTCGGACTCGCCGAAGACACGCTGATCATTATGACCAGCGACAATGGCGGCTTATCAACCAGCGAGGGGTCACCGACTTCGAATCTTCCACTCCGAGCCGGCAAAGGCTGGCTTTACGAAGGCGGCAATCGTGTGTCACTCATTATGCGCTGGCCGGGTGTCATTTCGCCGGGAATGATCAATGAATCTCGGGTGATCAGTCCTGACTATTTTCCGACGATTCTGGAAGCCGCCGGATTATCACTGGAACCCGATTATCACAAGGATGGGGTGAGCCACTTAGCGTCACTGAAAACCGGTCAGCCAACTGGCAGTCGTCCGTTGTTCTGGCATTATCCTCATTATGGTAATCAAGGCGGCGCGCCCGGCGCGGCGATTCTCGACGGCGACTGGAAGCTCATCGAATGGTTTGACAGTGACAGTGTTGAATTGTTCAACCTCGCCAGTGATCCCGGTGAGAAAAAGAACATGGCCGCCGACAACAAAGAGTTGGTCGAACGATTGCAGAAGACTCTGAATGCCTGGCAGTCCGATGTCGGCGCGGTCAGGTCAACTGCAAATTCTGGATACGATTCTTCAAAGCCAAATGGACGGGGATAATATGGTCTTTTCTTTATACATCGCGCCTTTTTCTGATTACCCGAGCCTGCAGCAATGGGTTTTGGAGGTTCTTCAGGAACTGCCGTCTGACGTGCAGCAGGACTTTCTTCAGGATGAGCGTTTTGGGGTGGCGATTGACAACTATGAACCGGGCGTTGGCTGGACTTTGTGGATGCCGACGCCGGGGCCGTTGGGAAGTGGTAGTCGTTGCGTTGTGTTGAGACCAAAACTCGAAACGGCTTCGGAACAATTTGCGAAGTATGTGATCGCTCACGAATTTGCGCATGCGTTTCTTCGCAATGGCGGCTGGGGCGAGATCACTGACATCGAAGAAGCGGCTGATGCGTTGGCTGCTTTTTGGGGATTCGTGCGGCCGAAATCATCAGGCTGGGTCAATTGAATGCTCAATCTCCTTGGCGTTCACTGCTGCCTGACCCAACCGTCAGTTCCAGCAACATGCCAGGCAAAAAGACTTCCGGCAGTTCATCCAGAGATCGTTTGTCCAACTGGGTGCAATTCAGTTGTTCAGCTTTTGCGAGATTTTCAATACGACGAATGGCTGTCACACAGCCATAAGCCAGCCACATGCGACCATTGGGTTTCAGTCTGTCGCGGGCACCTTTCACTAATGAATCCAGCAGCAAAAAATCAGGGTCGTAGAGTGCAAACTCTGCGACACTTTTCGGTTTCTGATCCTCCCAAGGCGGGTTCGAGATAATAAAGTCAAATCTCTCTTCCGGCTTGATCACGGTCCATGCATTCGGGCTGCGCCGCGGAACAAGTCTGGCATCAAGATGATCTTTCGCATCAAAGTTAGTGGCGTTGAAGCGTACATTCTGGACAGCGTTCGGATTCAGATCCGTAGCGACAACACTTGCCGCTCCGGCCTGAAGACAACACAAAGATACCAAGCCAGATCCCGTGCCAATTTCCAGCACGCGGCTGCCTTTGATTTGCGGTGTCGTGAAGATCAACTCACGCAGGCTGTCTGTGTCGGCTGGCTCCCAGAAGACGCTCTCCATAATGGCCACATCGTGCCTGAGTGGAGCTACTGTTTCCCAGCCTACAATGCCGGGCAAAACAGCGGGAGTTGTTGCGGACGGCAGATCGGCTTCGGTGCCAGACGACTTCTCTGGCGGACTCACACTGCTTGATGCTTGCCGTGAACAGCCAACAGAGAGCAGAGAGCAGAGAACAGGTGAGATGATGAAAGGGAAGAATCGCACTACTGCCCGATGCAATACAAAACTTCCTGTCGTTTTCCATCAACATCATGCGCGACGCGCTGGTAGATTTTTCCGCCGCAGATGGCGGGTGTTGAGAAGACACTGTTGCCGAGCTTATTGGTCGCAATGATCTCCAGTTTCTCCGTAGATGCCTTGAATACAAATGTCTGGCCTTCTTCATTCGACGCATAAATCAGGTCGCCGACCATCACCGGAGAACTGCTGAATGTTCCGCTCAAACGACCTTTCCAGACTTCTTCACCAGTATCGCTTTGCCAGCACATCGCAATTCCAGCGTCCATGACTGCGTAAAGATAACCGTTGCGGGTCAACAGCGACGGAACATAGGCCCGCGTTGGATTTTCCCAGACGATTTTGCCTGATCCGTCGGCAGCGACTGCTGCTACATGATTCTTTGGATATCCGCCGCTTGTGAAAATTCGCTGCCCATCGGTGATGGTTGTTGTGACACATTCCGTTGTCGCGCCTTCGATTTCCCAAAGGATTTCGCCCGTCAGAGGAGCGTAGCTGGTGACCAGATCACAACCGGTCAGGAACAGTTGATCCTTGCCAGCCACATTAAAAATAGCGGGAGATGAATAGTTCGCTTTTGCTGGCCGTGTCTTCTGCCAGACGATGTTCCCGGTTGCGCGGTTCATAGCGACGATCGCGCCGCCGCCCTTGTTGTCAGAAACTCCGATCACGAGATCCTCATACAACAGCGGCGATGATCCAAAGCCCTGGTGATTAACGTATGTAGAAAGTTTCGTCTGCCAGAGCTTCTTACCTTGTCGATCGAGCGCAGTCATGTAGACCGAATCGCCACTGAGAAAGTTAACGAAGAAGCGATCTCCGTCACACGCCGCCGCCGCTGACGCCATTGATGCCTTTTCGTTCCCTTTGACATCCACGCCATTTTCATGGACGACAGTTTCCCACAACTGCTTGCCCGTCGTGCGGTCAAGGCACAAGACGCTTTGTACTTTTCTCTCATGATCTGCCGCAGTCACAACCACTTGATCACCGACGATAATGGGAGCTCCATGGCTGCGGCCGGGCAGATTCGCCTTCCAGACGATGTTTTCCGATTCGCTCCACGTTACGGGCGGACGCTGGTCAGAATTCGCGATCCCATTATGAGATGGTCCACGCCACCACGGCCAGTCCTGTGCCAGATCGACATAGATGGCAGATGGCTCAGAAGTCGATGCGACCGCGATTGCTTCACCTGCAATCGCGAATTGTGATGCAACGGTGTCCAAGGCCAAAAAGGTGGCGATTGAGGCAACTCGAATCGCCCATTCGCGACGCAGAACTATTGGGATGGTCATATCTTAATCTTTCAAAGGAACGGCAGACTCGCGGTGAAATTCAGTACACGGCATCAGTTCGACGACCGGTGCCATCATATTGACATGAGTCGCGTCTGCCAATTGATACGGGCGAACCGAATTCTGCGTTTATTCTAAAGAAAACGCTTCGCTGAGATTCTGGCACACTGTTCGCAATTGTTGTTTTGCAGAGTTCGAATGACTCGGTGTGGAATCGAGACGATCGCGAACATGGACATGATCACCAATGGACGTGTCAATTCAAAATGATTCGATATCAAGGGAATGCAATACCATGAAAACTTTCAATCTGGTTTCAGTGCTGAGTATGATGGTTTTTCTATCGGCTTCGGCGTTTGTGCAAGCGCAAAACTTTCGATCCCCATACGGAGGTGCTCCATCGAACATGGGGGCACTAAGAACTTTTCTGGGTGTGCCATTGCCGCAACAGTGGACTGGAACTCGCCCTGCGTCCATGAATCAATCTGCTGGAAACGGCCAAACTTTGAACACTAGAAACTACGGTCAATCGCAAGCCTGCTCAAACGGAAGTTGTGGAAACAGAAATTGTGCGCCGGGTAGTTGTTCGACTGGAAGTTGTTCGACTGGAAACTGCGGTGACGGCGAGTACACGACACGTCGTCCAGTGCCTGGCCAGCCCTCAAATTCAAATTGTGCGAACGGTCAGTGTCGCTTGAATCAAGATCCCATCACTCGTTCCTATTCAAACCGAGGATACGAAGCACAGGGCGACTGGTCACCACGGACAACTCGTACGAATGCCGCTGATCCGTTTCGCGACGAGGTTTACCAGTATCAAAATGATCATGGGATGCAAGGATCTGGAGTCCGAAATCCGTTGAACGATCTTATGCCATCACGTTACAACTCAAATGATCTCGATCTGCGTCGCCCGTATTTTAATGATCAATCAGGTGAGTTGATCAACAATCGTGCAAGTGAATCGTCTTCCGGAACACATAGTGTCCGCGCTCCACTGCCAACGAAACGTTCGTTAATCGGTGCTCCTGCTGACCGCGCTTACGGGTTGGCTCGGATCTAGATAATTGTTCGGTTACGGTAGCGAAACTCGTCAAGAGTTGCGGCAACCTGCAGGAAACGCTGCCGAAAGTCTTGACGACTTTCGCTACGGCGAGCTATCCGGACAGACGGAAGCCTTGCGGCAGAGCAAGGCGGAAGAACGTGGAGTACATGGAGAGCACGTTCCATGCTGGGAAGTTCCCACTGCCAAAAGGACTCGCTCCGATGTCATCATGACGATGATGTTGGGCGAGTTTTTTGTCATTGCAGCGAGAAGTCTTATCCTGGGCTGTTGAAAATTGGGAATTGCGGTTGTTTTTTGATCACACGAGAATTGTTGCGCAAGGTTTTGCGTGGCACAAACAACTGAGGTACAGGACTACCACGAATCAATGAATTCCTTGAGAGTTAAAACACAAATCGCATTTGAAACAGGAGGGCGCAGAGAGCGCAGAGGAGTCACGAAGGAATAATGCGATTCTCTGCTCCCTCTGCGCTCTCCTGTGGAATCCTGCGATTCCATGGATCCCTTGAGAGTTACCGTCGCCCAACCCAATTGTTTGCCTGAATTTGCAAAACAAATTAAGGCCGAAATCACCATCGCTTTTTTAACCCAAATTCTGGGTCAAGGCCAACTTTCCAACTGCCCAGTCAACCACTAATGGGCTCGGGCTTCGCGTTCCCCGGCCGATACTGTTTTATCCCACAGGATTTTACCTTACTTTCCATCCACGCAAATCAGGTGACGAACAAGTTGGTCCGGGCTGCCATCGCGGCCGATACCGAAGCCCGAATAGCATGTGACAAAGATGCGATCTCCGGTAACGATGGGACTGGATGAGCCCGCTCCGGGAAGTTCGACTTTTCAGGCGATGTTTTCTATGTCGCTCCATGTGGTCGGCAGTGTTGTTGAATCGCTTATGCCTGTGCCGCTGACGTCGCGAAATCGAGTCCAGTCGTCAGTCAGGGCGGGGCCGCTGAGTGACTGAATGCAGAGCACTGCGAATGCAAAGGACGAAAGGGTTTTGCACATTTTCGAACTTTCAAATGACGATGATGAAAGATAAAAAGCCGGGAGATGGATGTCGCCGGGCTTTGCTTCCAGATTGTATTCTTCAGATGGGACGAGATACGGCAGGCCTTGGCGAGCAGGGGACGTGAGTCCCCTGATGTCTGCCGTGTCCACGCGATCGATCAGGGGATTGAAATCCCCCGCTCAGCAGAAGATGGGGATGAAGCTATTCAGCTGCCGGACGTCGTGGGCGTTCACCTTCCGGGCCTCCACTTTGTGGTTCGGGACCATCAGGACGTCTACCGCCAGGTCCACCTTCGCCACCAGGACGTCTACCGCCAGGTCCACCTTCGCCACCAGGGCCGCCTGGACGTCCCGTGCGACTGGTGAACTCTTGAGCGAATTTCATCATTTCTGATTTATCAAGTTTGCCGTCGCCGTCTGCATCGAAGTGCATAGCGTGTTCAACCATCCGTTCTGGATTTGGAGGTCCCATTGGTCCACCTTCCGGTCCCTGTCCCGGACCCTGGCCACGTCCTTGAGGTCCGTCGCCTCGCCCAGCACCGTCTCGTGGTGCGCCTTCACGTCCTGCACCTTCTCGACCTCCGCCTTCACGAGGACCGCCTTCACGGCCACCGCCATCCGGGCGAGGTGGTCGCATTTCGTCGTCGGTCAATTTACCGTCGCTGTTTTTATCAAGCGTCAACAAAGACGCCGTGGCTGCTTGAAGTTCTTCAGCAGAGATTTCGCGATCACCATTCGTGTCCAACGCAGCAACCAGAGGATTTGGCATTGGCGGACGCCCAAGTTCGCCTTGTTCTCCGTCACCACGTCTGCCTTCAGGCGGTGGACCTTCTGGACGATCTCCACCAGGTGGACGTTCTTCGCGCGGTGGCTGAGCCATCACGGACATTGTGACTGATGCACCCAACAGAGCCAGCACAACACTGGCCAACAGAAACTTCTTCATAGTACTCGCCTTTAGTAAAGGAAACGGAACTTTGGAGGACGGGACTGGAGTCCCGTCCTACATAAACAACTCACGGCTCTTCTTCATCAACAACTCGGAATACTTCGTTCGTCTTAAACACCGTTCGAGGACGATTGGCAGGCTTAAATTCAATATGGCAATCCATCAAAACACCAACTGCCGCGTCTGCAGGAATTTCGATCTCCACGCGCAGTATGTTGCCTTCGCGTTCAATCGAAAGGGCTTCAAACGGGCCGATCTGAACCCAGTCAGGCTTTCCATCGGGCACCGGTGCTCGATTCGCTTTTTCAGGAGCTAACTCAATCGACAGCTGATGTTTCTTACCTGGCGAAGCACTTCCCGGTCGCACTGATGCGATCACTCGGGGCTGACGGCTTTCTCCATCGCTGTTATCGACAATCGCTCCTTCCTGTGCGCCGCGAGGGCCTCGCATGTTGGCAGGTTCGGGCACACCAGCGTAGCCACCAAGAATGTACGGGAATCGACCAGGTGTCGCATGATAATGATAGCCTCGCACATCGTCCTTGTGCCCGTTGCAGACGTCCAGAGCATTGTCCCCCGTCATGTCTTTCGCCATCAAGTCTCTGGATTCGTACGGGCCAAAGACGGGAAAGCCATCAAATGCAAAACCAATCACCGGGGAATGCGTTTTACCGCTGTCGCGGAAGGGAGACTTCACACAGACCGGATACTTATGGTAGTGATAGACTCCGCGTTGTTCCGGATGACCGCAGCACGAATCCAGCCAGACTTCCGAATAGCCTTCGACGGCGTTCATGCCGCCAGCTTCGAACGGATTGAAGAATACGACGCCGTTCAGGGCAAAGCCGATTGGTCCCATCGGAACGCGAGTGATATGGTCATTCAGCTTCGGCTCCAGCGGAAGTTTGAACCGGAAGCTCTGCACCTTGATACTGTTCGGATTGCCAGAATTTGGATACACGGCCGTTGGATGATTCGGATATCCCTGACTGTCGAGGATGATGTGCGTGGCGTCGTGTCGCACCTTCAGGTTGTCGATACCATCTTCGTTGGAATCCCTGCAGTGATAGGAAAACAGATCCAGATATCGGTCGGCATCTTTGTAGTAGTAGATGGCAGGTTCCGCTTTGGTGACGTACCAATGTCCGGCAAGATGTGTCAGTGACGACGGATCAACTTCCTCATCAGCCATGGTGGTATGTGACCACAGTAAGCACAGTATCAAGGTTGTTTGAAAAGTGCGAAACATAGCTATTCTCCAACATTGACCAATGGCAACCGAACAACAAACACCGATCCCTCACCGACTTTTGATTCACAATTGATGGTGCCTCCATGCGACTCCACCAGACTCTTACAAATCGAAAGTCCTAAACCGCTGCCGCCGTGCTGTCGAGAACGCCCTGCATCGACTCGGTAAAAGCGTTCGAATACATGAGGTAAATGTTCTGCGTTGATTCCGCAACCGGTGTCGCGAACTGACAATACGGCATCGTTGCCTTCGGTTTTGACTTCGACAAAAATCTTTCCTCCGGAAGGAGTATGCTGAATGGCATTGTCGATCAGATTGATCGGAACCTGTAACAGAAACCGAACGTCAGCAGAAACACCGACCATCGTTTCTGGTGCTGCACATTCCAGTTCTATTCCGACGGAAATTGCCTTCTCCTGCAGTTGTGCAACCGCATCCTCGGCAACACTTCGCAGATCGATTGTTTCTTTCCGCAGCTCCGAATATTCAGAATCGGTGCGAGCCAGGAGCAACAGTCCATCCACCAGCGATCGCATTCGTTCTGCTGACTTCAGGCATGTCTCAAGTGTCAGTTGGTATGATTCTGCGGAACGTGGCTGAGACAGCGCGAGTTCCGTTTGTGACTGGATCACGGCAAGCGGAGTGCGTAACTCATGAGACGCATCCGCAGTGAATTGAGTTAATCGTTGAAACGAATTTTCAAGGCGTTCGAAGGTGCCGTTCAGGACAGTGCCCAATTGCACCAATTCCTGATCGAGATGTCGCGTTTCAATTCGACGGTCGAGGTTCGTGGCTGAGATCTGTGCGGCTGTTTCGGAAATCATCTGAATCGGTTGCACTATTCGTCCCGAAATCCACCAGCCGCCAACGATTCCCACGACCAGTGTGCCGACGGCCATGGTTGCGATTTGAAAGCCAAAGCGATGCAGCTTCGCCATGTCATGAGCGAGTGGACGACGAACAACAATCGTCGCCTCCTGCGGGCCAAGCATCGCCGCTTCAATGAAGCCGTCGCCTCTTGTGATTTGCAGAGGATGACCACTACCTGCCGGCATTTGCAAATCTGGCAGATCATTGGATTCCGCGCCACCGCTTCGTGCCAGCACAGAACCATCGTGCCGCCAGATCGCAAATTCCATACGATCAATCGGTGGTCGCGGACCATCGCTATTGTCGCCGGGCAGTTCTGGCGGCAAACGCGGCTCAACTGGCCCCTTTCGAACCGGCGGACCCTTTGGTTGGTCGGAGCCCCTCAGTTGGTCGGGCCTGCGATCATGCGGTGGCCCCAGATCCGGGCGGCGATCACGTGGCGGACGGAACTGGAATTCTGGCGGTAATCGTCCCATACCAAAATCTGGCGGAAAGTGATCGCCATGTTGATCATCTCGCAGATTGAAATCTGGAGGATTGCCCGGGCGACCGTCCCGCATTGGTCCGGGCCGTCCAGTACGCAGACTGACATCCAGATACTGAGCTGTGGAAACCGCTTGCAATGTGGCTCGCTCGTTCACATCACGATCCGCTCGCCAATACACAAGGCAGCCGAACACAATAATCGACAACGCGTAAACCGCTCCGTACCACCACTGCAATCGTCCGCGGATGGATCTAATCATGGAGGATGTACCCCTGTCCGCGACGCGTCGTAATGAAATCCTTTCCCAGTTTGCGTCTTAGATTCGAAACATGCACATCCACCAGATTGGACAGACTGTCTTCATTCTCGTCGAACAGATGTTCGTAGATCTGAGTCCTTGATACGACATGTCCGCGATGCATCGCCAGCAGTTCCAGCAACGAGAATTCGCGCGGAGTGAGAAGCAATAGCGTATCGCCGCGTGTGACCGTTTTGGTTTTCGTATCAACGGTCAGTTCGCCCACCAGGATCTGCGAAGTTGCGAGTCCCGCCGAACGACGAATGATGGCACGCAGTCGTGCTTTGAGTTCCGTCAGATGAAACGGTTTTGGCAGATAATCATCCGCACCACCATCAAGGCCGCGAACGCGATCAGTCACGCCATCGCGAGCTGAAAGAATCAGCACCGGCGTTTTATGAGTCTGCCGCAGTTGTTCCAGGACTTGCCAGCCAGTCAGTTTCGGCATCAGCAGGTCGAGCACGATCGCGTCATATTCCCAGCTCCTGGCTTTGAACAATCCATCCTGCCCGTCGGCCGCTTCGTCAACGGCGTACCCGTCCTCTCGCAGGACCTGAGCGATCGTGCGGAGCAAATCGGGTTCGTCTTCAACAACAAGGACTCGCATGGTAACCTCTGTAAAACGGGGTTCGTGCGGCAGATCGTACCAAGCCCTACCTGAAGACAGCGTGAAGACGCGAAGTTTTTTTACGTACTTGTTCCGAGGCTCCAGCTGCGGAACACGCTGCTCTGGAGGCTCCTGCCTCGCAAGTTCTTCGCGGGAGGCGGGAGCCTCCTATGCAGTGCGTTCCAGGGCTGGAGCCCCGGAACGACAACAATCTGACTACGATTGAACGGCACCTTCGCTTCGATTGTTGTCAGCAACAAAGCAGATAGACTGCATCGTCAACCTGCCTTGTAACTCCACCCCACTGCAACCTGAGCCTCCACTATGCGACTCTCTTCACTTCGCCAAATCTTTCTCTTGATTCTACTTTTGATGTCTTCCATTGCCTCCGCAGCAGATAACTACATCTGGATCGAAGGCGAAGCGGCGACCAGCAAAACGGTCCAACCTCATAATTGGTACAGCAACGCGATTAAGAAAAAGCAGCTTTCAGAAGGCGGCTGGATCAGCAACTTCACCGACAAGGCCGACGGCGTTGCCAGTTATTCGCTCAGCGTTCAGGCGGCAGGTGAATACACGCTGTGGGTTCGAGCCAACGTCATCGGCGCAGCGCTGTCGTTTCAAATAGACGACGGCAAGGCGTTCGAGATCGATACCAGCAAACCGGTCGATGTCATCAACATCGCTAACGACGGCAAGCCGGACCTGCGAATTATTGGCTGGCTGAACGGCGGCAACATTCCGCTAAAGGCGGGCAAGACATCCATCACGTTCACGATGCATAGCGCCAACAATCATCATGGGGGTATCGATTCATCAATGGAATACGGCACCATTCATGTGATTAGTCTCGACGATCAGTCATTGTCGAAGTCAAGCAAGATCCTGATACAGGCTTTCAGCGAAGAAAAGATGTACGGCTTTCGCGATGAGAATGGAACCATCAAAGACGTCGGCCGAGCTCCGATCAACGTTCGCGACATTCACGGAACTGTGACGTTTTCAAACGCTACAGGACTACACGTTACAACGCTGAACCCAAACGGCTACGAAACAGACAACGCCGCAACCATAAAGAATGGAACTGTAACTCTGCCACGAACAGCGATGTACACAATTGTGACACGATAAATCATCGCTACCGTGGACGACACGCAACAGCGCGACAAGCTGTGAGCAACGTGGGGCGGGTCGCTGATCGCGACGAGTCGCGAAGTCCTTCTCCCCAGGAAAAAACCTACTTCAGCGATTACAGACTACAGCCGATCCGTCCCCAACGTGCCCTGCAACTCGCCAAGATACGAATCAGACAACACTTCAGCCAGACGTCCGCGAGATCTCTCAAGACGTCCGACGATATTCATGCTGACCTTTTCCTCAGTGAAATCTGTGCTGTTGAAAAATGTCTCCAGCGACTGAATGTGGCGTTGCCACAAGTGCTGCTCATGCAACTGACGCGATCGCAATCGATCAGTGTACCAGCCAGAAGCCAACAATGACTCTTTCATGAAAAGGTTGCGAATTTCAGGGTCGCGGATCGTCTTATTCTCGTACGAGCCGTCAACCATAATATGCAACAAGGCCTTCAACGGCGGACATGCCAGATCGATGGAGCCATCTTCAAAGTACATCTTCGCGATACGCTGCTGCGCTTCGGCGATATACAGAATACCGTCAGCATAGGCCGCTGGATCATGCGATTCGGGCTGCAGAATCTCGATGTCAAAGACTTTGTTTGGATTGTCGAAAACTCGCCCGGCAAAACGACGAATGAAGCGTCTGGTAATTCGCCAGCCCAATCGGCTTGCAGGAATCAGTTTGCCGTCAAATTCGTAGTCCTCCAGTTTCTCCAACAGTTGCTCGCCGATCAAAAATTCCGGCGAACGTTCTTCAGGGCTCAGACGACACCAAATTTCTGGAATCAGCAAACTGATATCATGATCCACCCGCACGCGGCTTCCAATATGACCTGCCGGAGTTGAAAATCCTCCAAGTCCAGTCAACAGGTAACTCACCAATGCGTTATTAAGGTCGGTGATTGGACGCAGGCAGTTGAACGGCCCTTTTGTCAGTGCGCCTTCGCTGCCGGCCCCTGTCGTTGATGGACTTTTGCCGGTGAGTGCGCTCACAAAGTCCATGAACAGTTCAGGCAACTCCTGATAGTGAATCGGATTGTAGACGGCCAACGCTCGAATACCTCGAGCCTGCTCCGGAGGATTATTGCGGCGACCGATCAGAATCGCCTGTACTGGCGTATGCACGGGTTTATCGACCGGCACTGCTCGCGACAGGCGAATTCCCATCTCGGCAATATAAAGATTCACAGGATTGATCAGCGTCGGTCGCGGCTGCAGATAACGCGGATTGCGACTTGGCACTCCGTTGACCAACCGCGGAGTGTTGGAGCACACGACATAGCTGTCGTCGGCTTTCTGCATGTCGTGCAAAAGTTGCTGCATCGGCTGAGTAAACTGGCTGAGATCAACCGGGCGATCACAGATCTCATTCACACGCTTCCGCGACAACGGTTCGAAGTTCACGATAAAATTATCTAACCGTGCAAGATCAGCTTCCGTTTGTTTATCGAGACCTCGATGCACGGCATCATCAGGCCGCTGGAACAAACGATACTCGCAATTGCGAACAAATTTGTAGCTGGTTTCTTCTGTAATCACATCGCCAAGATGCTGCAAAAAGCGGCGAGGAACCACCACCGAGGCCGTAATATCGTCTTCCGTCTGCACCTTCTGAGCCGGCGCAAAGTCCTGTCGCAGCTTGTATGTCCGCCATGTGCTTTCACCAAACAACCCGACGCGCAAATAGGTTCCTACCAGTTTGCGATCGCCGTACTTAAGCTCATGTCCAGGATGACCATTCACGATGTCAACCGAGAAATGCTTCCGCCACTCGCTCGGATTTCCTGTATGCATTCGTTTGATCACAAACACGATAGCATAAATGTGGTCAGGGATTTCTTCCAGCCATGTGTTGTACGTGTCGGTGTAGTCAACGGACGGCGTCAACAACTTAATCACGCTGCCGAGCGATCGGGTTTTGTCGAGTAGCTTACGAGTCGGCTTTCTCGCATAGTCCGGTTGTACGCTTGCATTGGGATTCCAGCGATCCGCATAGTCCCGATCGAAGATCTCCTGAACCAGGTTTAGATCATTTTCAGCATCGGCCACAAAGACCGGACCGTGCAGCAGATAATCGGCAATGGACTTGCTGATTTCACTTTTTCCACCGCCACTAACCGTACACGGCTTATGACAGAATACGCCTTCGAACAACGTGCCAATCAATCGCCACGACGGCGCGGCCGGGTATTTTTCGAGTCGAACTTTGTAGCCCGACGGAGTGATGTAAATGTATCCAGGACGCAGCGGAATATCGTGAGTCACGCTGTTGACGTGCCATGTGACTCGCTGATCGCTGACGGTAAAACGTGCGTTTTCAGAAACGTAGATGACGTTCGAATGCGTGGCATCAATCGCGTAGCCTTCCGGCTGCACGTGCATCAGCGACGCATAATCCCGCGCGACATCAGCAAACGTACGGTTGTTATAGCGTTTGCTGTCGGCGTTGAATTCTTCACCCAGATTGAAGCTGGCAAACGCCATCGCTCCGCCAGCGTGTTCCTCTTCGACCTGTCCGGCCAGATTGGCTGCGTAACTCAGTTGTGTCTTGACTTCTTTTTTACAGTAGCCGTAATAGTTGTCGGCGATCAGAGTGACGATGACACCTTCTTCGTCGCGGCATGTCAGCTTGAACGGGACGCCGTCGTTGTATTTTTCGTCTTCAGATTTCCAGCACATCCCGTCCTCACGCTGATGATCGGTCGCCTCTTCCCATGACGGCAGTCCCACGTCTTTCTTAGTCACGCGAACCAGATGCGGTGCAAGAATGATGCATCCGGTATGACCACTCCAGTGGTCAATATCCAGTGCCGCATCATGGATGGGAAGAAAGGGATCGCCTGAGTTGCCAAAAATAGATTCAACAAAGTCCAGATTGCTGACCAACGCGCCAGGGACAAACAGACGAATCTCCATCGACTGCTGGGCACAATAACCGGGCACTTCAGGACACAGAATCGGCCGGATGAGCAACGAGACAAATGCGCTGGCGGGATTGGGATCGTGGTGTGTAAACGGAAGTTGCAGCAGATTCGCCGGTGGATTCATGGCATGTTTGAACAACGCCGCAAATGCTTGCTTCGGCACGACCTTTTTATCACGCGGAACCGGCAGACCACCTTCCGTCACATGGAATGTTCCTTCAGTCGTACGTCGATCGTTAGCCGGGTTGTGGAGCACTCCGTTGCGAACTCGATAAGAAGCGCCGTACTCATTTACATAGTCATCGCCATCGTGCGGCAACGAAAGCTGGCGAGCAATCCCGTGTCGATCCAGAATCACAGTCAGATCCGGCAACCGCATGGCGCTGCAGCCTTTGACGCGGTCAAAATATCGGCGCAGAAACGCCTCAATACGTGTGTCAGCCGGACAGTGGATCGAATCAAGTCGCTTCAGACGATTGTGATACGTACTCAACAGCCGCGGCGCGCCGAGGCGATCGTGGTCCTCATAGCACTTTGGAATCGGCAAGCCGTTGGCCAGAAGCTTCAGCACGATGTATCGCGTAATGCTCTCACGAGATTCTGTTTCCTGCTCACTCGACTGATGTGAAACGAATCCGATCGACTCTTCAAGATCGCGCATTGACATCCTGTAAAACTCCAGAAACTAAAAACTAAAAATTTCCATTGGCTCGCTTAAACACCGGATTTCAACAAATCCGGCCTCGAACTGCGAATCGGCAGCCTCCGTATTCTGGTGACAGCCGGCTGATTTCCATCTGTCGGGAACGATAGAAAGAGGACGATTGTTCAATGCTAGCCGTTGGAGTCACTCGCCTATATTTCAAGAGACTGCAAGAAGCCGTTCATTTCGCCAGCGGCATGATCGTTTCCTTGCCGTTCAGCTTCAAGAATTCCAGTGCGGTACGTCGATCTCGCTTCCTCAAGGCGTTCCAGCCTGGCCAATAGCTGACCAGCCATCAGAAACGCGGGAACATATGGCGGTGCTTCATTCATCAAGCTGCCAAATAGTTCCAGGCTGCGATCGTGTTCGGCCTCTTTGTCCAGCTCCATCGCCAGCATGTATCGCAACATCTGATCGTTTGGTGAAGCCAGGAGCATGGCTTCCAGTTTTTGTCTTCGAGTGACTGTAGTCATTTTCTATTCCTTAAAGTGAGTCAATCATAATCGATCTCCGCCTAAGACAGGCCGAATCGCCGATGATTTCGCTTACAGGCTTGCCGAATTTATCACATTTACGCTAAATTATTTCAATTCAGGCGGTCTGCCGATTCTGGCAAAGTACCGCAGCGAGCACAAACCACAGAGGGCAGGAGGCCGTTTCATGACATCTTCACACGGTCGCAGAATTCAAAGTCGTCGCGCGCTGGCAATTATGGCCTGGGTGTCACTGGTCGTCATCGCCGGATTGCTTTGGTACGGACAGGAAAACGACATCATCAGAATTCAGGCGTGGGAACCGGCAGCTTTATTGCTGTCTGCGTACTCCGCCTTTCTTGCGATTTTTGGATGGCTGTTGTTCGCGCCTGAGCGACGATCGGCCGAAGAATCACCAGCGTTGTTTTTCTCCGGCATGTTGACTTTAATCCCGCCATGCTTTATCGCCTATCATCTCATGCCGCCGTCGTCACCATTGCGAGGCTGGCTGACTCTGGGCATCTTTGTGTTTGGTCTGATGGCGATTCTAAGTCCGTTGCCAGATGAAGTGTTTGCCGTCCCGCGTGATCGCAAATCTTACCTGCAGCCGCTGACGGATTGCTATCTGTCTGCGTTGGATGTGGACGAACCACAGCTTGATCTGCAAAGTCTGGTGCCGCGATCGTATCGAACTCTGACCGGACCTGCTTCTGATCGCGAATCAATTCGCGACACCGGCCAGTTGACGAGTACCAACGGTACCGCGCGTGATCCTTGGACCGATCCGTTTTACGGCACCGGCCGGTCGTTGAGCCAGGTGGGGTCTTCGCGAAAATCAACCTATTCAGAAAGCCGGTCTCGAGGATCTGATAGAAATCAAAATGAATATCGCGAACGGCCCCAGAAATCGACTCAAGAACTTTCACGCGGGGCAGTGCATGAGTTCTCGCCACCAACTCTAATGCCGTCTTTGACTCCACCGCCACTGCCTTTGTCACCCACGTCACCGATGCCACCGGCAATTCCGTCCGAACCGACGACATCAGGCTTTTCGCGACCACCGATGACCGCGCGTTCCGCCTTCGCGCCGCGCGAATCCAGAGCTCCAAATTTTCAACCCGCGACCACATCACCACCTCCAGCTTCGGAATCGGCAGCAACAACGACTCCGGCCTCCAGCGGGCGCCGACCATTGACCGAACCGGGTAGTCGAACCACACCGCCAGTGGGATTTCAAACTCCGCCAGCATTTCGGCAGATTACATCGTCTCCACCACCGGCACCTGCATATCGGAGTTCGCCTCCTGTTGTGCCACAACGACCAGCGGCTCCAGCACCTTTAATTTCTGACACAATGCTGGGCCTGGGCTCAATGACGGCGGCGGCACCTTTGGCATCTTCGGCCACGTTCGACGACGTACTAAAGTCAGCCGTGGCAGAATTCACCACTGTCACAGAACCACTGCGTCCAGTCCAAAAGACAGCCGATGCAGTCCAGTCTTTGCTCGACACAGAAACGCGGCCGTCAGATTCACGCGTATCCAATCCGCGTGCATCAGCGCCAGCGGCCGCACGCCCACCGGTCAAGAATGTTTTTGAACTCGATCGCCAGATCAAAGAGGAAGAAGCTCAGAACCTTCGGAATATCGACTCAGACATCGATTCGTCCATGAATTCCGCAATCACACCGACGACTCGCACTTCGCCACTGAGCGATGTCAAAATGGAACGTATCAAGGACGAATATGGCGGCGAAATGGTGGATGGCACCATTCGAGTTTACTTTGAGGTCGGTCAGAAGCGAGCTCATCTGCACGTCCCATTCTCGCCTCCGCTGCACGGCCTTCCGGAAGTCGAATGTGAAGCCATCAGCGACGATTCCGTGCGCTGCAAGGTCGCCGTTCGCCAACCCTATGGGATTCGCATTGAAGCCCGACGATCAGACGCCTCACGAGCCCTGAATACGGATATCGGATTTGCCGCAGTCTACACACCACCATCACGACGTAGTTGATTAAGGAATTCGGGTGGCCGCTGAGGGCGGATTAGTGTGAACGTAGGTCCTTGTCCGCCGGAAAGGACTGTCTTCTGTAGGTCCTTGCTGCCGGAAAGGACTGTCTTCTGTAGGTCCTTGCTGCCGGAAAGGACTTTGCGGCTTGCTGCAACCTGCGACCAGCTCCACGTTGTCCACAGGGCAACGCGACGCCGTTGAGCGGACGTCCGCTCTTGTGGTTCGCCTTGCGGCGAAAGTCCTCCTCGGCAAGGAGGACCTACCGAAATCGCCGACCGCACTCATCCGCCCGCCACCACTTCGCGAATCACATCCTGCGTCGTCGAAACGCCGTTGCGACAAAAAAGTAGACAACTCCGGCTCCAATCAGGAGCAGCACACTCACTGTCTGCGCCCAGCGTTCAAACATCAAGCTGACGAACGCTCCCGCATATGCCAGCAACAACAACGCTGGTGTCACCGGATAACCCCAGGTTTTGTACGGCCGTTCAACGTGCGGTCTTTTCCAGCGCAGGACATAGACTGCCGCAACCGCCATCCCGTAGAAGATCAACCCAGCGCAGATCACCGAATCTGTCAGATTGTCAAATGCACTCTTCATTTTCCGCGAATGCTGTTCGCCGGAAATCGGAGTGACAGTTGATTCAATAATGTTTGCAGCAACCGCAACTGATCCAGCGGACTCAATGTTCAAGTTTGTCGAGTCTACAACTACAGGCATCGCCGCGACAGCAGGCTCGTTTGGATTCCAGGCGGAAAACAGGATGACCAAAAAAATCGTCCAGATCGCCTGGATTAGAATCGTATTCACGGGCGTCCGACATGTGGCATGAATCTGATGCAGCCAAGATGGAATCAATCCGTCACGAGCGATCGCCAGATAGATTCTCGGCCCGGTAATCATGTTAGAATTTGTAGCACCAAACGTGGAGATCATCACTCCCACAGCCGCAATTTTGGCCCCGACAGGACCGAACATTGTCTGAAACACATCAGCAGCGACCGTTCCACTTTGAGCCAAATGACTCATCGGCAGAACAAGATGATAACTCAGGTTCGCCCCGAGATACACGACGATCACGGTGCCAAGACCAATCGCCATGGCGCGCGGCACATTCCGTTTGGGATCACGAATATCTTCCGCTACCGGCCCCAGATTGATCCAACCGTCGTACGGCCACAGCACCGCGACCATGGCAATTCCCAGAGCCTTCAAAAACGCTGAAATGCCTGCACCGTCTGTTGGAAGATTTAAAAGTGGTTGCGGTGTCGATAAATCAGTCACCTGAAACACAAACGGCAGAATGATCAGCGCGGCAAGAAACGTGACCTTGGAAACTGTCGCCACACTTTGAACACCAGCCCCGGCCTTTGTGCTGAACATGTTCACTGCCGACAACCCAATTATGATTGTCAATGCGACGGCCGTCTGTCCCAGCGGGGACATCGGCAGAACCTCGTTCATGTACAGCACCGTCGCGCAGGCCAGAGCTCCGACGGAACCCGTTCGAACCACCCAGAATTCAGTCCAGCCCCACAGAAACGCCGGCAAACTTCCGAACGCTTCTCGGATGTAAAGGTACGGTCCGCCTGCGTGAGGAAACATGGCTCCCAGTTCCGCCAGTGCCAACGAACCACACAGCGTAATGATCCCCACGAAAAGCCACGTGCCGATGATCGACAGGAAGCCATACTGTTGCAGAGCCGAGTCTATCGCACTGATCTTCAGAAAAATACCCGACCCGATAATTGACCCAATGACGATCATCGTCGCGTCGAATAATCCCAGGACTTGCGGCAGCCGTTCATGTCCGATGTATCGCGGCGGTGTTTCCGAATCGGCCCCGTGTTCAATCGGTTCAGACATCGCAATTCCCAGTTTGAGTCTTCAGATCAGGAGGCCGATGAAGAATTCAGATGCCTGATTTTTTCGGATGTGTTTGTGTGGCGTTAGGGTCTGAATCGAGACTAGGCCACGGGGAGTGGGGATAGTCTACCGCCTGATATCGAATCGCCAATTCAGGAGTCATCAGCTTTTCGTGATTGCGAAACCGTGACGTCAGCGCTCGATCCAGAATGCCGCTTGTCAGTAGTGTACGCTCCACTGGATAGCTCGGCCGGCCTGAATGGAACATACGTTCGATGCCTTTTAACAGCCACGCGAAATGTGGATGACGCGGCTCCTCTTTTTCGTCGAAGCGGGTTGCGAGTAGTCCTGAATGTCCCTTGAGTTGCATGGCGACAGATGTGCCCGCAGCAGCTTCTGGAAGCATGAACACCGCTCCGCGAAAGCCGTCATTGTATTCAAACTGGAACAAGGCCGCCTGTTTGTCGTCGCGTGGGTTTTCGTACGCATGTGGCACAGCGGCAAATGCAGCGTCAAACAAATGCTGCGGCACGACACCGTCATCGATTGCTTTCCAGGCAGCATCACCCTCCAGGCATTGCACCCAACGCACACCAGACTCCGCGCCACGACGCCGTTCAACGTGACACTGATAGAACTCCAACGCATGACTTCCATAAATGTCCAGGCCGGAATAGCCGACGCCTACTGCCATTTCGATATCAGCACCCAGCGGCACTGAAATCTCCGGCGTCCGCGCGCCGACCGTCATTGATGACCCCGCCATAAACGGAATGTTTAGCTCAACCGCCCGATCATACATCCATTTCGCATCAACCCATGCTGGCCCCAGATGCTTGTCATTAAAGACGGGAACAACGCGGCCGTATTTCACGAATGCATCCGTGATTTCTTTGAAAAATCTTCGCCGAGGATACAGATGCTGTTCCAGATCATTCCATGGATAATCTCCGTGTTCTCCAATGCTGATGACGCCGTCGATCGCAATTTGATCACCACCCACCGTGATGGCTTTTTCGATCGAATCAAAAATCGGGACGTCGTATTTCTTAGACATCGCCCGCGCCATGTCTCTGTCCGTGAACTGGTCAACATACATCGACGCCAGCTTTAACTGTGGGCCAGCTCCGCCATCCTGCTTCCACCCTTCCAGAATTTTTCCGATCAGGACGTCTGCGTGCAGTCCTTTTTCATAGGCCGTTAAGATGGCCGCGACAGACTTTATTTCTGTTGATGCCGACGTTGTGACTGCCGGCGTTGTGAATGTCGATGCCAGCAACGGCGCTGAATCAAACAGACCCATGCCGTTGGCGCATGCAGCGGCGGCGACGCCCGCCAGCCAGTTGCGTCGAGACATTTCCCCGACCGTCGTTTTGTTACCATTGCTCATGGTCAATTCCGATTTGGTAAATTGCAGTTCTTGAAGAGGTAGTGTTTCCTATCGGCATTGCGAATATCAGGCCCGTTGTAGCGCCGCGAACAGATGGCGAATTTCATCATCAACTTCCTGAGGTGTCGCGATTGTGTGAGCGATCTCTTCGCGCAGAATCTGGCGGTAGCGTTTTCGCATGCGGTGAGCCGCAACGCGGGCGGCTT
>Ga0209702_10001421_pt1 | contig 45947 bp, 49 predicted proteins | sample FRY01_FD_187210 | JGI IMG/M metagenome (GOLD analysis project Ga0209702, IMG submission 187210) | Freshwater microbial communities from Lake Fryxell liftoff mats and glacier meltwater in Antarctica - FRY-01 (SPAdes) (version 2) | ecosystem: Environmental > Aquatic > Freshwater > Ice > Glacier... | reverse complement strand
CGGATGGCAAGCCACGTACTCTGGGTCCACTGTCGCTTAAGCGGGTCTACTCGGGACCAGAAGGCAACATAGACCTGTTCGTACACGAAGGTGCCCTTTGGGTTGCCGGGGAGTTTGACAAGGACCTCACCAAGACGGGCAATGTTGTGGCTACGGCTGATTTGACTTTCGCCTTGTTTGAGACCCTACGTGAACACGGGGTCAAGCACCTCTACTGCTGTGCTGGCAACCAGTCATCGTTCAACTTTAACCGGATGCTGGGGTTTGAAACAACTCACCGAATTCTCGTAGATAAATACGAAGTCATGGTAAAGGACCTATAAATGGTTGATCCGTTTACACAATCAATCCTGCTGGCAGTAACCGCAGCCTCGGCTGTCGGCTCTATCTACGCATCCAGTAAAGCTTCTTCGGCACAAGCCAAAGCAAGCAAGGCACAGCAGCGACAACAAGCCCTACAAACTGCGGTCGCGCGACGCAGGGAGATTGCACAGGGGCGTGAAGCGGCAGCTAAAGCTGTTCAAGCTGGTGAGAACCAAGGGGCTGCTGACTCTTCGGGTGTTCAAGGGGGCGTTGGGTCATTGAACACCCAGCTCAATGCCAGCTTGTCGTTCCTAGACAGATCAAACCAAGACGCAGACATAGCTAGTGGCTTCTTGGCTCAAGCAGGTAAGTGGCAACAAGTGGCTACGACGGCCCAAGGGATTGGCCAGCTGGCCTCTGTTGGCTACGGAGCCTCAAGAAACGCATCAGCCGCAGCAGCGGCAGCTAAACAACAAGCGGCCTATCAAGCCCAAATCTTTGGTATCGTTAATGGCAAAACCTAATAATCCTATTGATGCTGTCCCGATGCTCGGGGCTGAGGGGCACTTTCCCGAGGACACCGCTGCCTTGCCCAATTTGGTGAGTTCAGCTCCAGCACCCGACGACTCTTCGGTTCTTCGCAGGTCACTTATGTACTCTGTCGGACAACTCCCTAATGCGTCTCCAGATGGTAATCAATCCCTGATTGATACGTGGGCCAGTATTCGAAAGAATACAGCGGCAGCTATTAGTTTGGGAGAAGAGGCTCAGCTACAGAAACAAGCTACTTACCAGTTCAAGAAGGACCGGGCACAGGCGTTTGTTGACCTGTCTATAAGTAACGATGTCTCTGATGATGTTCGTTACGGATCCAACATAGCACTAGGTCTTATTCTCAGGGAGAATGCTGCTGAGATCGAGAAAGGTGCTGCCGAGAAGAAATACGTGGAGGGCCTCCAAGCGGTCTTGGCTTCTGGCGATTACGCTGAGGCCAAGAAGATGCAAACCCTTTGGGCAGATCACGATGCCTTTGAATCCTCCGTGAAGCGCCAGTCACGCAAAGCATATATGCAAGGCTTGATTGAAGACAACATTGCAGGACAAGAGAACAGGTTTTGGTTGCTCAACGTAACCGATCTCCTCGGCTACTTTGCCAACCCCATTCTTTCTGGTATGTCCCAGTCTGGTAACGTTACGACTCCGGGAATCGGGAAAGAGAACTTCTTTGACAACATTCTGTCGGGGGACCGACTGAACAAGGAGTCGGAAGCCCTTAGTTCAATGTCGGACTATGACTTCTACAACGGTGGTGCAGAAGAGTTCATCAAAGGTGTCGGAGCTAACGCCACCTTCTTGGGTGGGACCAACAACATGGTCCGCAACACCTTGTTTGACATGTACACCCGTAGGACCCCATCAGCAGACGAAATCAACGCCTTTGGTGCGCTTGATGCCGCTCTTGCTCCCTTTCTTATCTGGGACATTGTTAATGGTGGTAAGATAATCCGTAGCATCCCAACTACGCTCAAAAGCGCGGGCCTGAAATCGGCAAACACCTCTCTGATCAAATCTGTTTTGGCAGATGCCCACCAATTCGGTATTGCCAAAGCGGCTGAGAACTATGGGATGGCCTCAGAGGATGTTGAGAAGGCTCTCAAGTTCTCTGCTATGGACCCGGAAGCAAGCCCCCACGACTTGAGTTCAGCTGGGGTAATCATCACGGATATCGACAAAGCTGAGGAGGCTGCCAAGCGCCTGCTCGGTAATCCCTTGCTCACTGAGCGCCTGACTGAAGAAGAAGTTGCAGCAGCCCTCCCCCTCTATGAGGCTCGGGTCAAGAAGGACTTTGGACGTCACGTTCACGACATTCGTTTGGAAACTATTCCCCTAGTAAACGGGTCGTCGGTCAGAAGCCCGGTTGTACGGCTGGGCACGACTAAAGATGGCTTGTTCATTGACAAGGCTCGGGCTGAAGAAGCTGTGGCCAACATCGGTCTGGCAGATGCCAAGGTTGTTGACATTGTTGACGACAACGGAACTCTCTACGCTGTGGAGGGGCGTCTACCCATTACTGAGAGCCAGTTCTACGTAGCCCACGCACCGGGCTCTACTCGCCCCAAGAACTTCATTGAACGCTTCCTCTATGGATCGCGTCAGACGTCTGCTGACAGTTCTTATGGACTGGCTGAAACCGTTGTAGCAAAACGCCAACGTGTTGTCACAGCCATCATGAAATCTATTGGACCCTACTTTGACAAGTTGAATATCAGTGAGCGTCGTATGCTCAGCGACATCCTTGTCCGGGCAGAGCAAGACCAGAAGTGGTACGACCACATGGAGTTCTCCGTCTTGTGGGCTCGTCTGTCTGGTCATGCTGACGAAATCAAGGAGATCAGGGATACGTCAATCTCGGTCGGTAACATCCCCTCTCCGGGTGGTGTCCAACCAGATGCAGGGTTCCTCGCTGAGAAGGCTGCTCTTGAGCATCTAGACCAGTTGAAGGACCAATCTGTTTCTATAGGTAAGCAGATTGATGATCTTGTTCGTGACTCTGGGGCATCTTCTGAAGCGGACTTCTGGGCTAACAAAGCTGATGATGCAGCCAACTCCCTCAACGATGAGCGTAGCCGTCTCGCAAAAGAAATCGTTAACCTTGGAAAACAAACCACTAACAGGCCGCAACCGGTTATTGATGCATTCCTTGAGCCCCACACCTACAAAGCACAACGTGCTTCGAACCCAACTGCCTTCCCTCCTGAGCACGAGAGCCTGTGGCAGGCGCTTGATAAAGCCGCTGACGACGCCTTGGCTACCCAAGAGAAAGCTGGGGATACTGCCAAGGCCCGGATGCGTAAGTCTGCTGAGATGACTATGGCCAAGGAAGCACGGGAGGCTACTCCTGAGCTTGACTACCTTATGGGTCTGTTCCGTCACCCTGACGGTGTTCAGTTCTCTGAGATTGCCAGACGCTATGATGGCAGTCGCCTAGTCACGCCCCGACTGTTCTCTGGTGTGGATCGTAAGGCTTTGATGCGCCTTGCTGACTCTGTACAACCGGTTGATCCTAAATGGAGAACCCGTGTCACCGGTATCCGTATTCTGGAACTCCCCGGTGGGCGGTACATTGCATGGGCGGGCCACGAGGACTTCCATGAGAACGCTCTGAATCAGCTCAATATGATGCTGGCAGACAGAGGTAAACCTCTTATCGAAAAGAGCCAAGTCAACAACATCTTCATCAACATTGATCCCTCCAAGACGGGGGCTCGTAGGTTTGGGGTTGTAGAGACGGCTGAGCCCGCCTTGCTAGAAGGTGGTTATACGTGGGTACATAGCTCAACCTCAACGTTTAATGACTTCACCCGTAAGATTGACAGCTACTCTGTTACTGGCCCAGCTTTCAATAATCGGGTCAAAGATGCTGAGAGCAAAGCAAACATGTCTCTTGACCAAGCCATGACTGGCGGACCTGACACTGAGCAGTTCCGAGAGGCTGTGGATAACGGGTTGACGCTCGCAGAAACCAACAAGATCATCAACGCTGATGGGGCTGTGCTACACACCAACCGACAGAAGGTGATGAGCAGGCCTGTAGAGTATGATCCCTCTATGGATGGCCGTGTATCAGACAAAGCCAGATCCGCGTTCAACAAAATGATTGAGATGAACAATATCGTTCACCTTCTCCGTAATGAGGAAGCGTATCTGCAAAAAGCTGTCCGTGGTATACAGACATTCTCCTTTAACTCCGCAGCCGGGGCCTTGGATGTCTTGGATGTTGACGGCGTGATTTACAGGGCTGGATCAATCCCCCCTGTACCTTCGTCGCGTGTCTACAATCTTTCTGAAGATTTACACTACGTTGCAAAGACAGACTCTGCTGTCAAAGCTGGAGTTGCTCCCCGCCTGACGGACGCTGATATCCACCGCATGATCAAGAAAGAGGGCTACGTTATGGTCCGTCTTGAGCAGCCACAAGCTATGCGCGGTAACAGCACAGTTCAGTGGTTCATTGGTAAAGCCAACGACTTTGAAGTCAAGCCCCTCAAATTTGAGCAGATCGGGTACAAGGCTGGTGGTCCCCGTAACTACGTGGACAAATACTTCGGTAAGCAGGCCCGTGTTGGTATGCAAGGAGACACTAAAGAGAAATACCTGATGAACCCGAACACCTACATTGTGGGTACAAAGGCACAGGTGGAAGAGTGGGCTTTGGTGATGAACGACGCCGGAGCAATCATCAATAATGTAGAGGACCCGGAGAGACGGGCTGAGTTGCTGGCGGAACTTCTGGACCACAGGCAGGGATACCCGTCAGGCTCTGAGTTGGAAAGCATGATTGCTCGCAAAGAGTTCGACCCTGAGTACCCAGTCGAGGCTGTGTACGACAGGGAGATGCCGTCTGACCACGCCAAGATTAAAGGTGGTGGTTGGGAGGATATGTCTGAAGCCGAGGAGTCGGGACTCAACTCGTACTTCCAGACGCAAGGCCGCATGTACAGCAGCCCGAAAGGCGAGCGTCTCCGTGACTGGCAAGGTCAAGACGCTACCATCATTGATCCGTTTGAGGCGATGAACAAGTCACTTGGACAGATTGCTGGTCTTAGCTCCCTCTCTGACTATAAGCTCCGAGAAGTCGAGAAGTGGGTCAAGACCTTTGGTCAATACCTAGACACGACTAACCTGTCGCGAGACGCATCTCCTATGAGAGTCTTTCAAGAGTCTGTCTTCAGAAAAGATATGCCGGGTGCTCAAGCAATCAAGAACTCTGCTGAAGCCCAACGTGACACGATCAAACGTGTTCTCGGGTGGCGTTCAGACACTGATCGTGAATTTGAATACATGAGCAGACAGCTTGTTGACTTCGTGTCGGGTGGTAAAGCCAACAAATGGAACAAAGCCGTCAACCGTGGCGTCAACTGGACTCTTGAGAAAGACCCAGTGGCCAAGGCTCGTATGCTTGCTCACCACATGAAGATGGGGTTGGGTAACGTCGCTCAGTTCCCAATGCAGATTACCACCATGCTAGCCGCCACATCCATCGACGCTGTTGGTGGTATGCGGGGCATGTTCAACCTTGTTCCAATGGTTGGTTACCTCGCCAAGACTTCTGGTGAAGAGTGGCTCGAACACTGGGTCAAACTAGGTTGGCACAAAAACATTGGTTTTGAAGACCCGGAAGAGTGGAAGACGATGATGAGGGCTGCCAAGCAATCTGGCAGGTTCGATATCGGTGGCTCCCACCAGCTTATCAACTACGACGGTGTTGAGGCTGCCCAAGGTCTTATTGGCAAGACGGTTAAAACCCTAGCCAAAGGTTCATTCTTCTTCAACGAAGCAGAACGTTGGAACCAGACCATTGGTTGGACCATTGCTTGGCACCGAGCCAAGAAAATGGGTCTGACTGTTGGTACCCCCAAGTTCAACGAGTTTCTGATGAAAACGTCAGGTGACTTTACCTTCAACATGAACAAGGCGGGTGCAGCTGCATGGCAGCAGGGATGGACCTCTATTCCCACCCAGTTCCTCAGCTATCAAGCCCGAGTTCTTGAAGCACTTCTTGGTAAACAATTTACAGCTGTCGAGAAGCTTCGACTCTTGCTGGGCCAAGGCATTCTCTACGGTACTGCGGGTATCCCCCTTGCTTCTTACATATCAGAACAGATGCGTGGGCAGTCGGGAGAGGTTGCTGAACTTGGTACATGGGAAGGTCTTGTTGACCGAGGCATCATTGATACCATGCTTGGTGTCATGGGTACGGACATGCAGTTTGGTGAGCGGGCCGCTGTTGGCTCCTTCGTCACTGACACGTTCCGCGAACTCATGGGTATGAGCAAGTATGGACAAGTCTCGTTTGTTGACGTCATGGGCGGACCCCTGTACGGTATCGGTAAGTCCATCTTCTTCGGGGAGACGGGTAAGCCGGGAACCTTCTGGGAGGTCACTAGGTTTATGTCTGCTGAGTCGGGTGGTGACACTGGACTCCCCTTGACCTCAAACGCTCTTATCAACCTAGCTAAAAGCGTGTCTTCATTCAATAACGCCTACAAAGCTTATATGGTGTGGAACTACGGTCAATACATCACCACCTCTGGCAAAATTGCCTTGGATGAACTTCCATCAACCGATGCTTTCGGGGTATTCCTCGGACTGCAACCGGGTGAGTATAGAGAGTACGTTGCCAAGCAAGACTGGCGCAGAAACCGCCAAGAGATTGTCAAAAGCATCTCTGGAGAGATCATGGAGCTTCGTCAACGCAAGTCCCGTGAACCTGACGCTGGTGAAGAGATTGACTCTCAGATGGAAGTCTTCAGGCACCTTCACACAGAAGACCTGTGGATTGACGCCCTTACCATGGCAAACAGGTCCCCTGCTAACGAGGCCATCATGGATGGTCTGGCACGTAGGTACGAAATTGAAAAACAACAAGAGCGCATGGCTCTCGAAGCGAGGAAGAAATAAACTATGGCTGAGTTCACAGACCTCCTGAACACCCCCTCTGACACCAAGCGAGCAGTTGGTCCCGGTGGCCCAGCTGTCGATGTGTTTGGCCCAATAGCCAACGTCGCTCAAATGTTTTTGACGGCTGACAATAAAGCTGCATCTGCCAGCAACGATGATTTGACCGACATGAAGAAGATCAGGGACCTTCGGGCGGATGTTGCACGAGATCGCTACGCTGTGGCTGTTACCGCCATTCAGACGGGGGACACCGACAACTTCCAACATGTTTGGGGGGATAGAGGTGACCAGTACCTGAATGAGATCAAGCGGGTTTCAGACTTGTCCAAGTCAGGGGAACTCAATCCTCTAGCAGCTGACGTCCTTTTGAACAAGACCTTTATGGATGTTCAAGCTCTGTTCCCAGATGCTGCGGATGAGCTGGGTAAATGGGCCTCAGAGAATAAGATCGACCACGTTATTGGTCGGGCTTGGAAAGACCAACAAGCTGTTTACCAAAGCAGCCTTGATGCTATGCAGACCCAACAAGCTGACTGGCTCAAGACAGGTATGGAGTACTGGGACCCAAACAGCCCTATTGAGGCAACCCCTGAAAATCTCATGAGTCACGGGCGTATCGTCAAATACAAACAGAACATGATGGAACTGGACACCAAGGAGCTTACCCATGCTAATGCAGCCCTTGAGGCTAGCGGCAAGAAGACTGACGCCGAGATGGCTGCTCTCAAGGTAGAGCGGGAAGTAGCTGGACAAAACACTGTCAGCCGTCTGGCTGGTAGCGGTCAAGAAGTCTTTAGTCGTATCTTTTCTGATATGGGACGACTGACCCAGACCGTCACTCAGCATGGTTTTGATACGGATATGACCAAGGCATTCACGGATGCCTTACCTGCTTGGGAAACTCAAATCACTGATGCTGAAACATCCATGCTCCAAGCTGCCCACACACTCAACCTGACCAAGGAGGAGATTGCTCCGTTGCTGGCTATGGCAGACAGAGCACGGGCCCAGCTCAACCGCTGGTCGTCTGGTGATGCCTCTATTGCCAAGCTTGAGATTGCTCACGTCAATAACTTGATGAGCCACTACAAGATGGAAGGTGGATCGGCTCTGGCCTCCTACAACATGCTGAAAGAAGGTCTTGGCACCGATGTGGTCAACGGCCTGTTCAACGGCACGCTCCCCGGATTTGGTAAAGCCGACATCCGAGCTATCAAAGATGAGATGATTGGTTTTGTCAACGACAAGAACAACAACATCAGAGACGCACATGAGAAGTTTCTCAATTACCAAAGAGCACTCAACAGCCCAGACATCCCCAATGAAAGCCCTGAGCAACGAGCACAAAACATCACAGCCAAGGCGGTTGGTCTTGTTGCGTCGTCTAACGCCTTGAGCTCGGGAAAAGGAACAGTAAACTCCACCAAGATGTTCTTCAACACTTCTAAAGGTATCTCACAGGTGTCTCTGGATGCCAGTGGCCCTACCTTGAAGCCTGATGACTCAGCCAAGATCATCAAAAACATCTTCACCCCCCAGTGGCGTAACGCCTACAAAGCGGCAGGCAACTTAGCAGGAGTGGACAAGCAGGCGTGGACAGAAGCTGGCCAGTACTCAGGTATTGTGGCAGCTGACTTGCTTGATTCTGAAAAAGTCATGAATGAAGAGAAGGTAAAGTGGAACTCCACGTCGATGTGGTACGAAGGAGTGGTGGTCAAAGACGATACCTACACTCCGGGTGCTGCCTTTTTGGCTAACGAAGTTACGGCCATGGCGGACGGAGCCTCTCAGGCAGGTGCTTCCAACACGAGGAATAACAAAGCAGCTGCCAATCGGATGAACATGCTTCTGGATCACCTTCAGTCGCTTGATGAGACCTTGGGGATTGTTCCTGCGGAAGCTCTACAGAGTGCAGAAGGAGAGCAAATCTCTGCTCGGGAAATCTTTGCTACAGAGGCAAACCTCGGTAAGGCGATTGATAACTGGGTCAGCGCCTCCAAGGACCCGGAACTCCTGACTGCCAAGAGCCAGTTCTACAAAACCATCAAGAACATCAAAGAGGGCACCCAGTACCCGCAGCTAGACTTCTCCAACATGACCCTAGCCAACATGATGGCCACATCCTACAGGACCCGTTCATTGATCAACAGCACTCCTAATACCCACGTCCAAATCACCAACATGGATGGGTACAGGGTCATGATGGGTAAGACAGAAGGTGGGGCCAACATCTCAGGCAACCAAGCCCACAACCTGAACAGGTCTTCTGCGTCGGGTACCTACGGGTTCTTGAATGACTACAAGCAAGAGCTGAGCCCTAAAGGAAAATCCCCATCCTCACCTCCAACAACGTGGGATGCTAACTTGATTGAGATCATGCCAGAGGCTGCTGAGATGACTCGGAAGCAGCGGTGGGAATTGATGGCTGATCCGGTTATCGAAGATCAGGTCTTCGACCACTTCACAGCTAAGAACTACGAAGCCCTGAAAAAGGCGGCGGGGGCTCCTCCTTCGTTCGAGGAGTTGAACATGGCCCACCTCCTCGGGGCAGGCGGGGCTATCAAATTCATGAAAGCGTTGAGGGAGGACTCTTCTACAAAGACGAAGGACTTCTTTTCTGATAACATTATCAAAAGCAACCCAGAACTCACCAAGTCGGGTGACAACACCCTCCTCCAGATGTGGAATGCAAGACTTCACAGGAACGACCCGACGTTCTCAGCCTACATGGAAGAGATGGGTATGCCTGATGCTCAGATGCCTATAACGGACTACTTGAAGAACGACGGTATCGTTCTTGAAACCCCCAAGCCATAAGGATTAACACATGCCCCCACCCCTTGGAGCGTTAGCCAAAGCTCTGAAGCTCCCCAAAGCACTAGAAGATATTGTCACCATCGAAGGCAGAACCATTTCAAAAGGCAACCTTGCCAAGTTTGAAATCGAGAAGGCTTTGAGAAACGGTGGTAGCCACGCCGATGTTGTTAGAGCACTCAAGGAGAACGGTGTAGCCGTTGACAACGACTGGATCAAAAACCAGATCGGTGTAGCGAAGCGTCGTGACCCTGTCATGAAGAAGTCTGAGCCAGATGAAACCACAAAGCGTATGCACGCCAACTGGATCATTGAAAACGGTCATAACCACGGAGAGTCGTGGGAAGTAATCGGGAATAACTTGGAGGACGCGGGCTTCAAAGAAGGGGGCCGTATTGCCCGAGAGTTACGCCAAAAAGCCGTTGACAGGGCCATGAGCCAACCGCGCCCCGCCGTGATAGACAACGGGGAGTCTGGCCCACAGGTGGGTGAGCAGATTGACAACGGATACCAAGACCTCAGACACTTCAAAGATGAGGACTTGACTGCTGCACTCAAAAAGGTTGGGGATGAGATCGCCAGCCGAAAGAACCAGCAGAATAAAGACCTACGGCAGCAGGCGCGGGACCAGAACGCACAAGGCGACTGGACCAACCTTGAACAACTGGGGATTGACAGACAGGCTGTGCCTGACCCCCTACACCCCATTGAGCCCAAGACTGATAACTTGAGGGAGGGCCCACTCCAGCCAGCCACGGAGAAGAACAACCCCCTTCCGTCCGAATAATGTATACAGATTTCTGACAACGCCTGTCGCCTTAGACAGCGACAATGAAAAACCCCTTGGCTCATCACCAAGGGGTTTCTTTTTACATCAGTTCCTTCTTGCAGTAGTCCTCTATGATCTTGAGACAACATTCTCGAATAGCCGCTGCTGTCTTCTTCTTTCCCCAGTCCTTGACGTCACCAGTAAGGGAGAACCAAATCTCCCCGTCTTTGACAACAATAGCCGCCTTGCGGTTACTTGGGTATTCAGGGTCAGCCCCTACGATGATACGAAACACGACTTCAGGCTTCGCAATCTTACGGGCTTGTTCATAGGTCATTGCCATTTATTATGCTCCACAGCTTCCACCTTTTCCGGTGAGGTCACAGATGTCTACGGTTTCGGTAAATACTTCTCCCACTCGCCCTTTTGCTTCATAGTAGTCCACAGGTGTAAGGGGTTGCCCACCACGAGCCCCGTCAGGGTAACAAGTGAAGCCCCTAAGACGATGAGCATACTTAGCAAGAGTGCTAGCGAAAGAATCGACATAACGATCAGAAAGAGTGAACTGAGACACAGCAGGAAGATTAATAGTCGACGAAATAGCTTGATCAACGTAGTCTTGAACGTCAGCTTGAAACTGGATACGTCCTTCATAATACGGTGCCAAGTCGAGCGCCGATTCGATGCGCTCCGGGTCCGCTCCATAGACATCAATAAGTTCCTGTGCTGCGCCATCAATAACATATTGGTACTTCCATTCTGTTCCATTTGTCAGGTAACGCCGTTTGTAGGCGACCGCAAAGAGAGGCTCAATTCCGGTGGTTGTTCCAGCCAAGATACCGATTGATCCGGTGGGAGCAATTGCTCGTATGCCTTTAGGTGTCGCCACCCCCAGATCGTCAGCCGTGCTTTGCGAGACAGAAGTTGATACCCCCTGATACACCGCAAGCCACTTATGAAGCTCTGGCGTGACTTCATAGGGAGAGCCACGTTGAATGAGCCATTCGTGAATACCCATAAGGCCGAGGCCGAGACGACGATTTTTCTCACGTACCTTGTAAACTTTTTCATAAGGGAGGTGCGCCTTGAAAGTTCCGCAGAAGAGGAACTTGGTTGCTAGTTGTACAACATCACTAAACTCATCAAGAGAATGAATGCGACCCATGTTGATAGAGCCAAGATTACAAACATCTGAGTCGTCTTCTGAAGTGACCTCAGTACAGGCATTACGTAGTGTTTCATTTTCTTTCTCGTAAAAGTTAAAGGAGAAGCCGGGTTCAGCGGTCTTCAGAGCTTGGTAGACATTCCTCTTGAACACCTCACCAACGTCACCAGTTTTCTTGTAGTTCTCCAGCCAAGCGGTGTCGTAGTTGACCGAGATATTAGTCATGTCGAGGGGAGCAGGGAAGTTGAAGTTATGCTTCTTGACGTCGGCCAGAGTCAGGCCCGGAACAACCTCTTGGGTGTCCCAGTCCTTAGCTGCTAGAAACTTATCCACATCAGCATGAGCGTGATTAAGGCTAGCGTAGATAGCAGATCGACGGGAGCCACCTTGCATAACGTTGCGCCCAATCTCATTGACCATAGCCATCTTAGGGATAGGCCCACTTGCAACACCACCTGTACGACCGAGACGACCACCAGAAGCCCGGTAACGAGAATAATCAACACCGATACCACCTCCTGTCATCAAACATGATTCTGACTTCCAGCTGATTTCGGCCCAATCTTCTCTCGTGTCCTCTTCGGCACGTAGAAGGTAGCAATTGTTGTAGAATTTAGCCGCACGACCCGCGTAGTATAGGTAACGACCACCCGGTATGAATTTGAGTTCTCTGATAAATCTTGTGAGTTCATCTTGCTCATCTTGTCCCATCATGTCACCGCAGACGCCTTCAACAAGTACGGCTGCTAGTTTATCCCACGTCTCAGAACCTTCGTGTGCATACTTCTGTCGAAATATATCCTCCGAGAATTTTGATCTGAACTGGGGGTTTTCATTACTTTTGAATATCGTCGCTCTCCTCGTACTCTGTTAGTTCCTCGATCCAATCGTTCTCAGTCTGTCGTGGGGCTGGAGGGGCTGGGCTAGGCCATCCACGGCGGATGTACTCCTTGCCACCGTCCACCATAACACCACACGGGCAGGTCTTGTAGTCGTGCCTGTGGGTACTTTCTAGGTAGGTGTCGCACTTCTTGCAGCGGCACGCATTCTTGATAATCTTAGGTAAACTCGGAAGTTTCATATTACACCTGTAGTTTAGGGAAAGAAAAACCCCCGGCTTTTACACCGGGGGCTAGTCTGGATACCAAGGTCGCTAGTTGTACCTTGGCGTTAGGCGGGGTCCTTCGGGGGAGCGAGAAGTTTGTCCTTGAAGAAGACAAGGACGGCGGCGGCAAGTGCGATACCGAGGTCACCGAAAGCAGCAAGCTGCTCACTGGACCAAGAGACCGCCATACCAAGAGCGGCCAGCAAGCCTACCCAAGTCGTTCGCTCAGACAATCGGTCGAGCACATATTTCACAATACCATTCATTGTTGGATCACCTCCTTCAAAAACTCCCGGTTGGCGGGAATGGGGTAGTAAAGGCTTTAGGGTCCCACTTCATTTAACCCACATCAGTTTAGGGAGCACCTTAACGTAAAGCTTAAAACTCTAGTCTACCTATTATTATACCACAACTAGGGCCGTTTGTCAACCCTAATCTTCTAGGTCCCAGACAGATTGGTTAAAACGTCGCATCTTCCTGTCTTCAGCGGTTTCGTCCAGTCTCTTCTTTCCACTTGTTGACTTCTTTTTGGATGTAGTCAGAGACTGTCGAAGTCTGCGAGACTCCTTCTGCTGTTCCTTGATTTCGCTGGGGTCCATCTTTCCTTAATTCCATGTCGAGGGCTATGATGAGTCGGGTAATAGCATGGGCGAGGTGGCTCTCACCTGACTCGTCCATCCGTGAGACAGCGTCCCATTTGTACATGTGGCCGAGAGCTTTCCTGACTTGGTGGCTAATCCCTTTAGCCCCACTGGGGTCCAAGGTGCGGTAGCCAAAAGCTCCGTGCTTCTCCACGCCGTGTTCAAAGACACGATCGATGGAAGCCAGAACCTCGACCGGTGTGAACGTCGTCGCCTGACGGCGGCTATTAGTCGTCATCTTCAGGCTCTCCTTCATCATCGAGTTCGAGTTCTTCCCGGAGAAGTCTAATCCGTGTTGCCCCCAATTCAATATGCTCAAAAATCTCTTCGACCGTGATATCGAGGAGGTCACAGATTTCACCTGAGGTTCTTTGGGCGATGGCACGTTTTGCTAGCTCCTCATCCATACAATTTTTTCAACCTCTTCATTGAGACCCACTCTAGGTCGTAGTCCCCCTTCTCCACCCCGTGCTTGATGACTACTCCAGAGGACCAGTATCGGGCGATGGCTTTGGCGAAGTCGGGGACATAGTCTTGAAACACTCCGCAAGATAGTCCATGAATTCGTCGGCCATCTCCTCGGACTCTAACTGCATGATCAAAGAGATGGCTGTGCCCTTGCGTTGAAGACTGTAGCTGCTTGGATATAATTGACGCGCCAATACTAATTCCACCAATAGGGCGCCCCATGATGCCGGAGGCAAAGTAATGGGAGTACTGGATGCCATCTACGTCAACGACTTCGAGAAAGGGGTATTCTTCAAATCCGTATTCCTTTGATTGAAAATCTCGTGTAGAGATTGTACCGTCGAGAATGGGATCGAGGTCGAGCACTCGATTGATACGGTGCTCGTGATTTCCCAGACATCTGATGCGGCGAGGAGTCTTTCTACGCAGCTTCTTGATCGGACCAAGTAGTCGGTCTTGAGCTTCAACTCCTTTAGCAATGTCGAGATGATATCGTCTATTCTCGAAACCACGTTTGCCCTTGTCGTATGAGCAGAGAGACGGCATGTCGAACCAATCTCCAATGTCCACAACGACGTCCGGCCTGAGGTCTGCAACCAATTTACCGAGAAGGTCATATCGGTTGTTGTTATATGATGGGTGTGCATGGCTATCCGGTATTACAAGATGGGTTTTACTCACACGTACTCCTTGATGTTCTCAATGGAGCACCATTCAAAACCATTCCTCTCCGCCCACTCAGCGTGAGTACATTTGCGTTTGTACACTTTCTGATGTGGCTTCTGGAAACAGAAGACGATACGTCGGTCAGGGTGAGCCTTCTTGATGGCCCGCATCTTCCGAATGTCTTCTGGGTCGAGGTATCCCTTTACCTCAATGATAACCCCCGTTCGCCTGTTGGTATAGTCTGGGATGTAGTAGTAGACATACGGCAGCTTCTCGATCTCGTGAGCGTACTGCCCCCGGCGCAGACGGCCAAGCTTGCGCCCGACCTCTGCTTCAAAACCAGAACGTTTCCTAGTTGACACTGTCGCTCATCCCAGCTGTGACAACCGGATCGACATAAAGGATGCGGTGGTACGGTACACAGAAGTTGGGGGGAAAGCCCTCTTCCTCTGTAGGGAAGATACAAAACAGGGGTCCAGAGAAACTGGGGTAGCCCTGCTTTGTGATCTCAATGAACGTGTCTTTGGCCGTCTCTAAGACAATCTTCCAGACGGTTGCCGGTTCAACCGGTTCTTCGTTATCAGACACTAGTTTCATCATAAGTGTTATACTTCCTTCCAATGTGTATTTGTTATTTCATCTACTCGGGGAGTTTCAAAAACCTCAGTGAGATAAGTGGGCCCGTTCGAGTATGAAAATACTCGCAAACCCCGGCCTCTGTTAGCATCAGACCAACAGTGCCTCTTGTGGGAACAGAATATGCATCCCACTGGAAGACCCTTGTTGCCAGATTTCCCGACGGGAACAGCCTCATAACATCGAGCAGGGGGAACGTCTCGCGATAAAGCATCTTTCAGTTCTCCAATTTTAGGAGAGGGGTCAACCAAGGGCACTTCAACAAGAGCTTGTTTTGCTCGCTCTTTCTCAATGACCCAAAGGTATCCCTTAGCATCCCCCTCATCCTTTCCGTACCCAGAGAGTTGGAGGACATATCCGAAAGGATCGTCACCTTGCAAAAACGAGCCATCATTGAATTTGGCGAACGAGAACTTAGAAGCACTCTTAACATCGACAAGTACACCGTCAATCCTCCCGTCAGTATGACCTTTGATTCCGTCTACCGTTACTTCTTTTTGTCTGTCGGTAACGCTGTGCCCAGCTTCTTCTGCAAGATAGAGGAAAAGCTCTTCAATAATGTCTCCATAAAGGAATTTGAGCTTATCGGAAGCGTCGAGTGTTTCAGGTGTTCCACGAGAGTTTGGTCCGTAACCTTGAATGTCGTAGTATACCTGCCGTGCTGGTTTTCCGATGTTAGAGAGGCGTAGATAGTTTGACCGTCGTTCTCCGCTAGCTCGAAGCCTATTACCAACAACCCCGGCGAGTTGGTGGGCAAAGGCGGCAAGCTTGTCTGGGTCTGGATCGTGACCATTAAATAGGTTCTCTACATCTTGAGTAAGTGTTTCAATAGACTTCATTAGAACGGAATTTCGTCGTCGAAGTCTACGTCTTTCTGGTGGTTGGTGTTCTCACCAAAGTCGAAGTCATCACCATCTTTACCAACAGCTTTCTCTTTTGTGGGGAAGCCACCATCGCTGCCACCACCTTCATACAGCACAAGGTCCCACACCTGCATCTCAAGCAGATAGGGCTTCATTCGACGAGGTTGGTTAGGGAGAGCCACCTCAAACTTCATGATCTTGATGTTGACAACAGAACCGTTGCCAATCAGATCACCGTTCCAAGGCTCACCAGTAGCGTCCCTGATCTGTACAGGGTTGGCTGGGGAGCCATCCGACCGAACAGATTTACGGACAAGTTTGAGTACCGGCTTACCTGTCAGGTAGTTAATCGTACCGTCTTTGTTCGTCTTGCCTTTCTTGACGTAGAAGGGATCAATACCGAAGTCCTTGAGGGACTTCAACCCAGCTTTGTCAAGAACAATATCAACGGTCCACTCCTTGTGCTTCCCATCGTAGGAATCACGGGGCTTACCGATAAGTTTGCACCAATAGGCTTCCGCCTGAATGATGGTGGTCTCTAGCTTAGCTTTTGCCAACTTAGTTGGTCTCCTTTGTTGAACTTCTACCTATATTATACCGTGACTAGGGCTCGATGTCAATACTTTTATCATCTTCTCTGTTATGAGCATCACAAGCTGCGTAAAACCAACCCCTTCCCCTTATCTCGCCGGGCTCCCCACATTGTTCACAAGTTTTTTCTGACTCAAGTTCAGCTGTGGCACAAGCGTCGTACTGGGCACGCGTCCCGGACACCAGATAGAACCGAAGTCCCCCATACTTTTCTTTAACCTGTGAGGCTACTGGGATATGTGGGGGGTACGCCTCTTTTGACAACTCTATAAGAGTGGCACAAAGCCTATCCAAGATATCATACCACCCATCCCCACAGTCAAAACCCCAACACATGGCGGTTTCCTGCATGTTGCCCCGTCGGTCCCTGAAAATCTCAGGGTACTTGATTACTAGGGCCAAGTTTTTATCTGGGCTCATCAAATTACCTTTGTAATATAGTTAGTGGGTTCCTGCCCAATTGGCGGCAATCGCGTAAGTTCCATCGAGGGGTACGCGAATCTTAAGCTTGACGCCAGCCAGCTTAATAGCTTCGATACCTGCTTGTCCGACAAGTTCTGAACAGTCAGGGTCACAGTCGTATTGCCATTCGTCGTGGATGTCTCCAACTTTGAGTGCATCCCATCCATGTTTCTTAATCTCCCTGTCTAGTAGGATTGCTCCTAGTTTCATGATGATCGCTCCACACGACTGACATCTGTAGTTAAGCGCCGCGTGCGGTGAGGGGCATCTGACAAATCCTCCGTCAACTGTTCGAAGGATGCCCCCCGTGCTTTTAAATTCGTTACCAGCTTCTTCCATAAGGCCCCCCAAACCGGGGACTGCGTCTCCGAGGACGTGTCGGATACGGGCTCCAAGGGCTTCATCACCACCTGACATTGCTCCTAGCTTCTTGTCTTGTGCGCCGTAGATCATGGCGTAGAAGTCGTTCTTGCATGGCTTTCTCTCCTTGGGGATACCAGCTTTGGTAAGCTGCTGGGCGTTCAAAGTGTGGAAGTCCTTGACACCGAAAGCGTTTTGGGTGTCGATGATGTAGTCGTAGGCGTCTTTACGGCCTCCGAGATAGTGGACCAGAACACGCCCCTCTAGACCAGCTGCGTCAATCCCCACCAACACGCGGCCATCCCTAGCACGCCACAGAGAACGGCACTCAGCCCCAAACTTAGACTCTGTGCTCGGGATGTTTGCGGTGTTAGGGCTAGCATGGCGGCAGCGACGACTACCAGCACCACATGTAAAAACAGAACCACGAATGCAATTATCAGCACGATCAAGATTCTCCAACCAGTTGTTAAGCATGTTGGCTCGCCCGTTGTGAACAAGCCACTCTGCGATCATCCCAACCTCCGGTATCCCACTTTCTTCAAAGAACTCTAGAACAACATCTTCACCTGTTGCCCATCCCCCTGTCTTGGTTTTCTTTGTTGGCTTAAACCCATGCTCTAGCAGACGTGAGAGCCGTTGAGTTGGTGACCCAACGTTGAAATGTTGATACTCAAAGCACTCATAAGTGCCGTCCTCATACCTTCGGACTTCAGGATATCGTTCGGTATGTTTAATGTAAGAAGAGTACGGCTCGCCCTGTTTTGTGATGCGATACTGATATGTACCGGCTGACTTAAGCCGGGCAGGGAAAAAGTTTCTGATGTGTTCATTAAGCTCAGCCTCTTTATCACGGAGTTCCTTGTAGAGCTTCTCGGCTCCTTCAAGGTCGAACTTGAACCCGTTGACTTGTTGTTCCTCGATAACAGCTGCGAAGTGGTGCTCAATCCAGATAGCGGATTCGGAGTACCTCATGGCTGTCAGCTTGTTGCAAAGGGCAACATAGACACGGGCGCAGATATCTGCATCTCGCTCACAATACACCTCCATCTCGGGGGTGTACCTTGAGTAGTCATCAAACGATATCTTGGGGAGTTTAACTCGATGACCCCAAGCTTCTAGCGAATGGCCCCCAGAAAGATAAGGATCAAGCAGATACCCAAGAAGCATGGGATCAATACAACGAGAAGTGGGAATATCAGCGCCCCAAAGAGAGCGCAGTACAGGAATATCATAATGGAGGCCATTAAACGCGATGATGATTTTTTCATCGCTCATCCACTCGTTGAAGTCTTTGGCTGTTCTGAACGAACATTTCTCTCCCGTTCTTATGTTTTTTGTTCGTACCACCCAGATTTGGGTTGGCTTAAGGCTATCTGCCTCGACGTCTAGAGACCAGTAGTTCTCATCATAGCTTAGGTATTTCATACCGCTGCTGCTTCATTCTCCAGATCAAAGTCCCATGAACCTTCTCGCACAGGGGCAGTAGACACGACAGTCCCACCTTTCTCGTAGACGTTAATCTCATCTTTACTGAGTTCAGTAAGGAGTCCTGTCTTGCTGTCAAAGAACAGGTAGACGTGACCACCAGCGCCAGCAAATCGGTTCTTCTGGATAGTTATCTTGACTACGTTACGACGCCAATTATCAGGGCTCTCACGCTCACGCTCAAGCTTGAGAATGTCGTTAGCCAGCTGCTCGACGCCTGCTGTACCCCTGATCTGGCCCTGCCTGTTCTGGTGAATGACAGCGATGACACAAATCTTGAGCTTCATACACTCAGTCTTGATCTTCGTTATGATTTCGTCCAGCTGCTTCCTTTCGTCCCCGGACTGGTCAGATACAATGATACTGAGGTGATCCAGTACCACATACCTACAGCCCAATGCAGCCATATGTTGGATTTTAGCGAGAACAGCATGAATGCTATTTGAACCAAAGTGATCCCAAAAAACAACGCGGTCGTTATTAAGGACTTCGTCATAGAGTCCGCGTAGTTCCTCTGGGCTCGTCGCAGCCCATTCATCAGGAAGATGGAGACGACGACCTGCGTGAATACTAAGCAGGCCAAGACCAGAATCGCGATTGGTTTCCTCCAATTTCATTTGACCGATCTTCACATCATCCGGGGTATTCCGAAGGATGTGATAAGAGATCATGTTGGTAACAGTGGTCTTACCCACCCCCGTCTCAGCGTTGAGGATGATAAGCTCGGATTGCCGCATACCGTATGTCTTCTCGGTAAGGGTAGCCCACGGGTAATCAAGGAAGCTGAGTTCAGGAGGTGTTTCAATCTCCTTCCACAACTCCTTACCAGTACGGAGAGCAGCGGGCATGTAGAGGGGAGCACCCCACCACTCGCTCATATACTCCTTCTGCATGTTTGCACGGAGGTAGTCGTTAGGGTCCTTGTGTCGGCGCATGGTTACAATCTTGGTGCGCCCAAGGGGGAGAATTTCAGCGATACGCATAGCGGCTTCCCGCCCCGGATCATCTGAGTCCATACAGATTACGATGTTCTCGAACGAGGCTAGATACTCGAAGTTATCAAGCACCTCCTTACGGGCTGTGGATGCTGCTGTGACGCCAACGACAGGCCACTTGGACCCTTGTAGTTCGTAGCTGGCAGCTGCATCGCAGGCACCTTCCGTGATAGTTATCGACTTGGCTGAGCCCGCAGGGAATGCGTGCTGGCCAATCAGTTCCATCTTATCTTGGGAACCCTCCCACCGGAAATCTTTCTTGCCACGTAGCCTGAATTGATTGGCTATATGGGAACCGTTACGGAACCGGGGGTAGGTATGTATGTACGCACCGTCTTCGTAGTACCCGAACTTGTACAGTCGGGCTGTATCGGTAGAGATTTGACGGTCTTCGAGAGCCTTGAAATCTGTAGGCACAGGCCGAATAGACCTTTTCTCGGTATTAGGTGGTGGAGCTTTGATTTTCTTCTCCTCTTGTACATCAGGTTTTCCTGATGGTGGGATGTATTTGTTTTGGGTAGTGCGACTACACACAAAGCAATGAGTGTGTCCGTCGTCGAATATGGCTAGTCCGTCCGATGACCCACAGTCTAGGCAGGGGGAATGTCGGAGGAATTTAGCCTTTGGGCGCTGTTCCGTTGTGCTGCTCCATTAAGTGCGAGGTTGAGGATTTCCAATTCTGGAGCTAGTAGCCGTACACGGACAATCTCGGTTGTGTGTAGGTTTTTTATTGCTGCCTCTGCGCGGGCTATGCGGCGCAGGATTTCTGGTACGATCAAATCTCACCTTCATGAAACGGAAAATCATGGTAGTGGATAAAGTCCTCATCCTTGGTGACTGAGGATTCTTCGTAGCCTTCTACACAGTCATCAATAGCTTCTTGGCATGTCCCACATGGGTCGATTTTACCACCAGCCTCCACATGAATGTTGATAAGGATTGTATCGCAAATGTGACAGCGCATTGGTTATTCCTTTTCTTATTGCGCATCAGTTAAAAGTGCTCCCATGTGTAGATGGAGCCCGAAAGGGTTCGGAACACAATCTTCTCAGGGGTGTCTTCAACGATTTCTTTGATGGTGGTGGTTTGCCACCAGTCGTGTGAAGAGTAGCTACGACCAGAAAGTGAGCCAACCCGCATAGCCACCCCTACACGAGGTCGGGCAAAATCTTCTGTTTCGATCTTTCCATCTTTACCCCAGAGGGCCATGGACATGGTACCGGAATCTCCACGACCCCGCTTATCATACATTCTATACGGCATTGGTTATTTCTTAGCCTCACGGTAAGCAGCGATGGCGGCGTGGGAGCGACAGTTGACGCAAGCGGGGTGGACGTCACTCATTCTCTGTACTTCCGTTTGAATGCATCAATATACCATTGACCAGTCATGTCAGTGAGACCGGGAGCACAGTTGACCTCAAGCACGTATGACTTGTCACCTTTCTTGACCCACATGACATCAACCCCTCCGAAGTCCAGCCGGAGGGCTCCACAAGCTGCTACAGCAGCATCAAGGACTGACTGGCTAGGTGGGTGCTCAGGGTCAATGATGTACCTGTAGCCGTTACTGTGAGACCGCACGTAGTCAGAGCTAGTCTCTACACCACGGTGCTTGATCTTACGCTTGTAACCTATGATCCTGCCTTGGAAGACATGGACCCGGTACTCCCGCTTCTTCTTCACATACCTAGTATACAACGGGGAGTCAACAATGTCAACTCTATTTTTGGCAATGACGATGCCTTTGCCACCCGATGCCGAAAGCAGCCGACGACACACAACGATGGTGCCCTTCTGTCGAAGCCACTCCTCGGCTTGGTGCTTGTCGGTGGTGTACGCGGGGATAGGCACGCGAGCCTCTTCCAAGATACGGAATGCCTTGAGCTTGTTCACAGCGTTAGCCAAGTTCTCAGGCTTGTTGTATATTCGCGCAGCAACAGGTGAACGCCATTTGGTATTCCCCCAGTTGATGACGTGGTGGCCACCTCTGATCAATTCAGGGTGATTAATACGTTCAACCTTCAATCCCTTGGCGATGGCCTTGCTCCCGGCTGATGCCTTCTTGTACGGGACAACAACCAGAAAGTCTCTAAGCCTCATACTAGAACTCCTCTTCTTCATCTTCGTCATCCTCTTCCTCATCTTCATCTTCGTCATCCTCTTCTTCATGATCGTCTTCTATTACTGGATCATTCTGTATGGTCCAACGGTCCTCTGTAAGAGGGAGTATCGGCGCAGCATCTAAACGGAAACCAATAGTTTGGTTGTCAACTTGTGGTTGTAGAGGTGCTCGTAGAGGTGGAAGCGTAGAACGTGAAGTTATTCGTGCCTTTTTTACTGGTGTCACCGGGGCAGCCCCCTCCGTAGGGGCATTCACCCAATCCACAGCACAAGCGTAGTCCTGAGCGATATCAACGGACTCTCGGTAAGACACCTTGGCGTAAGCCTCCTTCACAAACTCGTGAGTGAGGGGAAGATGGCGCATGGTGAACCCCGGAAGGCTCTCACCTGACACAGCATAGATAATCTCGTCAGGCTTGAAGTCGTAGCTGTTTTCAGCAAACGTCACAAGCTCCATAAGGACATGAAGCCACCGCAGGATTTCCTTGGACTCAGACACACCTTCATGCAGGCGAATCTCAACCGACCCAAACTTCCACAGAGATTGAAGATTGAGGGCCATGTACCGGAGGTTCTCACCGGAGATGGGTTGGAAATTGACCTTCTTGATGCCGTCAACGGTGTCTTTGACGTATTTAGGGGAGTCCATGAGTCGGAGGCAGAAGTGATTGCCTTTACGCTCGGACCCAACCACCTCAAAGAAGTGAGGTTCATACAAGGCATACAAGGTAAGGAACTTGACGAAGGTATACAAGGTCCTGTGGGAGAAATCCAGATGGACGTGGAAGGAGCAGCGAGAAGACAGCGAGGGCTTGAATCGGGTAGCCTCCTTGAGCCTTTCAAACTCAGGTATGACCTTCTCCTCAATCTCCCTGATGTTGCAAGGGCGACGAAGAACAAGCTCTACGCAATCCCCCCGCAAAGAGGGATCACGGTGAGGGGCAAAGGACTTGCAGAACTCCGAGTACCCCATAGCCTCGGCTCCGAAGCCCTCAAGCTCCAGTTCCAGTCCTATGTTCCGGTCCTTGCTATAGAGGGACGCGGTTGTGTAGTAGGCCATCACGTTAGTGAGTTGGTCCTTTGTCAGTGTCGGCTTGGTGAACACGTATCGCTACCTTTGTGATAGATAAGAAGTGGGGACCCCGGCCAGAACAGCACGTTCTGCGAGGTGTACGAAGCTGGGGTACAGTTCTCCACAGCCATCCCGAACGGATAGCTCACCAGCTACATCAGTTTTGTACATGAGGAGAGACACGTACCGTGTGGCTCGCTTGACAGCGAAGTCATGAGAGAAGGCGGAGGCTTCTCGTGATCCGTTGCCAACAGAAGACATACATTCTTCAAACGAAGAGTAGTTACCTTCCAAGGTTTCACACAAGGAGCCGTATGCCACCCCGTGATCATAGATGATACTACGAAGGGACCCAAGCTCCACATCTGCCCAAACCATATCAACTTGGGTGTTCTCCGAGCGAAGACCAAAGCGGTTACGTCGTAAGGGAATGCGGGAGAGGTAATACAGGCCCTGCTCTGTACTCATGTACCCAAGAGGGTAGGTTGAGACATCAAAGTCCTTGGTGTCAATGGACCGTAGTGAGATCTGGTCAGGAAGAGAACGAATCGTGCCGCCTTTCAAGCCAAATACGGAGGCAGACAAATCCTCCGTGAGAGTTGCCATCTGCACCCAGTTGTTTTTGTATCTGAGGATGATGTTGGAAAGTTTCTCAACAGCATCCCGAGGGTTCTCTGCAAACTTCTCAGCAACAGTGGTCATGCAACACCACGGTCAATACGATCTTGTGTGGCTCCAGCACGCTCACGCATGAACATGCAGCTTGCACCGTTCTCGAAGTAGTCAGTGACACCCGCGATAGCGCCCCTATACACCTGACGGATGTAGTCGTTATGCGTCAGCCACATGTTGGAGAGAGTACGGTACTCGATGCCGTAAGGCTTCGGACGATACGCTCCAGCCTTGCCATACAGGCGGCGACGGATACGGTCACGATCCCACGTAAGGGAAAGGATGCCAAGCGTGACGTCAAGGTTGCGAGCAATGCGCCCACACTCATAGTGGTGGTCCATGCCGTGTTCATTCATATCCCACAGCTTGTCACCTTCAAGCCACCCCACATGGACGTGCCCAGCACCAGTACGGATGGTGCCAGAGCTATCGGGGCGAGGGTTCTCGGAAAAGCTGTACGCCGAGAAGTCAGGAATACACCCCATGTCCACAGCTGAGCGAGGGAGTTTCTTGAAGTAGATAGGATCATAGTTGACATAGGGACGGAAGTGAAACTCGTATTTCATCGGGATCATATTGCGGATTTCCGACAAGACAACCAGAACGTTGTCAACAAACTCCTCCTCAGTCGAGGCTGGGTCGATGTTGAACTCAACAGATGTACCGTCAACTTGGACAGCACCTTGCTTGACACGGTGAGGGTTTTCCTTGGTTCCCGGAACCACATCGTGAGCAGATACGTATACACCTTTGTTCCTGTCAACCAGAAAGAACTCAGGGTCAGCGCCAACTTTTAGTTGCATTCTAGTACTTCATCCTTTTCAGCGTTAAGACCAGAGTCGTGCCTGACTTCAGGGTCAGCGGCACACACGGGACAGATTATCTTACCAGACTTAGTGTGCTCACAGCCCTCAACAACGAGGTTGTCTGATGATTTGTCAGCACAGTATGAGCACCCCATCTCAGCATACACTTCTCGGAACACAGCTTCAGACATGCCAAGCTTCTCGATGATCTCAGCATCCTCTTTCAATGCAACCGATGTTCCGGCTAACCTCGTACGAGATCGACGAGCGGCAGTAAGTTGGGTGACTAGGTGCCTGTGCCTTCCTTTGATGTTTTTGGACCACGTAGCTTGACGTGAGTAGTCATAGTCAAGCAAGCGATACTCCATGCCAGTGATGGCACGGCTTATAGCATCGTAAGGGGTGATGTTCTTCTCTTTCTTAGTAGTGTTTCCACCAATCGGAGTACTCGGTCCACTCAACGCCGGGTACTGACTCCCCCCATAGCCTCCTCTGTACGCCGGTTGACAGGTCTTTTTTTCCTCCTCCGCCCCCTTGAGCGGGCGTTCGGTGATAGAGTCGGCAATCAGGTTGCCCGTCAAGTCGATCTCGTAGAACACATCCTCTTTGAGAGGGATAGGCATAGGCGTGTAGGTCTCGACGTCGTTGCGTTCAAGACACCACTGAAGCATACCAGACTCCGACGCCCAATACATCTTGGACCTGTCTTTGGAGAAGGAGATATGCAACGGTCGCTGGGCATTGCGAACAAAGCCAAGCTTCTTGTTGTCCACATCAAGAAGAGACAAAGCCCATGCCCCGTTAATCTTGGGGATGATCCCGTCGATCCCTTCCTTGTGGATATTGAAGATCAACTCTTCCGAATCAATTACCCCAGTAAGCCGGTGAGGCAGCTTGAGAAGGCTGTGGTATGGGATAGAACCGTTGTGAGCGCCGATGATGCTACCGTATTTGAACGGGTGAGCATCCTCCCACAGGTGCTTGGAAGCATACGTAGCTTTACGTGTGTGCCCCAAAAGAACATCAGCAGATGCGCTGATCACTTGGTCATTCTTCCTGCTTTCCAGCCAGACAGGGGAAGGCAGGGCTTGCTTGGCAATCCTCCACTCCTGCGTTCGGACAGCATAGGAAGCGACACCAGTGGCATCTGAGCCCCGGCGTTCCGAACAATACAAGAGGTCCTTGAAGGTTTCAATCTCACGATTGAAGAGGTTACCCGCTACTCCGACTAAGCCGCACATTAATTGATCAACCGTGGTTTGAGGGAGGGGAGAATAAGTTTGTGGTAGTATTCGAGGAACAACTTCTGCGTATCTCCTGATTGAAAGTGTTCAGGGTGTGGCTGGAAGCAAAGCGACCGTGTGTCTGGATACCACATAGCCTCAATGTCCATACCGTCGTGTGATAGATCAGCTTCTTTTGCCCCGAACTTGATTGTGTTGACGACCACCTCGGGTGAGTCCTTCTTCGTTGCAACAGCAAGCACAGAGAACCGTGTCTTGTGTGTAGGAAGGGGGGCTCGCATCATCTGGTGGTGAGTGGACGTTACGTTGTAGAGCTTGTCAGTTGCAAGGTCACGAATGGTGTGCCCTGATCCGTGGTCGTGGCAATGCTGCCACAAGGAGCCGCCACTCAACACGTTGAGCAGCTGCCCACCCCGACAGATACCGACATAGGCAATAGGCTTGGTGCGGTTAACAGTACGCACAAAGATACTTACCTCATCGGCATCACGTAGGGGGTTGGATTTTGTGTATTTGGTCTCGGGCTCACCATACAGGCTGGAGGAGATATCCGACCCACCTGAAAACAGGACAATGTCTGCCTCGTCCAACGAGTATACTTCCCTGCCCAATTTACTGAGCAGTTCCCGCATCATATGGGAGGACTGAGGAACGAACACGCCAACATTGGGAGGAGGAACCAAGGTTACAACCATGGTTGCACCCGATTGTCCCAATACCACCCAACGATACCGTCGAAGTTTGTGAAGGCGGGGTTTATATAGTGTGACTTAGGGTCGTACACCGCATAATAAGGAGCCTCCCAACTGGGAGCACATTTACTTCTGTAATTGGCACCAAAGACCCTGTTGAGAGCCCCCTCCCCCCACTTGTCGCAGTCCCTTGCGGTGACGGCTTGACGGTGGTTGATGAAGTTCTTGACAGTGTGGGGATAAGCGTTGGGACTCACCATGTGGTGGCCATCACCGAACCCTAAAGTGATCAAGGTGTCTTCATTGTTGGTAACCCACCACGTAGAGGCAAGCATGTTCCACGCAAGAGGACGCTTGCTGTGCGTTTCATCCCGCATCATGCGGAGGAATGTAGGCCGCACATACATGGTCATGAATGCACGTTTCCAAAACACAAGAAGGTTGCCAATCTGTGGCATGGTGAGCCTGACACGGTCGTTCTTTGAGAAGGCAAAGCCATAGCGGGCTATGACAAGCGCCTTTTCATCGTCCGTCTCATATCCCTTGAACTGGTCAAGACCGTTGACCATCTTGCAGAAGGGACTGTCGGGGTGGAGGAATGCGAGGTGGTTGTACTCCACAATCTCGCTGAGTTTCTTCTCACCGTTGTGGGGGTTTTGATTATACGGTGGTGGATAGTAGAACCAGTCGTTGGGTCTCTCAACCATGTAACCTGGAGTGTTCCCGTAACACCCACCGTGCCCGGCACTACGACCCCCCCAAGATTTATAGGTGAAGAAGGCGTTAGCCATGGTGGGGAACTCCAGATCAAAAACCCCATTAGCGTTAGCTTTGAGAGTTACCTTGACAACCTCATCAAGGAACGGATTTCGTATAGCCTCAGTCATGCGACCTTGCCCATTCTGCAATGTTGTTGTTGACCCGCACGTTATAATACATGGGAGTGGAGCGGGGTTTGTCTTGTATGTACATTTCGGCGATGACTATGTCACCACCACTCATATCAGCCGGGACAAACTCAACAGGCTCCCGACGATACCACGTAGGGTGACCCTCAAGGGAGTCGACTGATGATAGATAAGCCTTATCATCGACCCGGTAGATTTCCACCTTGACGTGATGCTGCTTCATGTCTTTGTAGACAATGGGGAAGCCCCCGCCTGATGTCATGTGAAACTTGTCCACCGACACAAAAGAACCCACGAGCGTAAAGCCACGTGGGTCCATCAATCTGTTATTCCCGTACCCCTTCTTGAGGGTACCATAGACAGCTACGTACATTAGTTCTCCGTGTAAACAGTTTCATCGATGTAGATAGTAGTGAAGCCGTTAAAGTAAGAGCCGATCGACAGGTTAGGGACATGGTTGAAGATGGTGAGGTCCAAGTGCCCGTGGCTGTCTCTCCTCCACACAATCCAACGCTTATGTTTCTTGGGTGGGGGTGGTGGCTTGAACTCCTTCCAACCCCCAAGGTCACCCCTATCAAAGTCCTGTTGATAGCCAGTGATAAAATCCGACCCATCAGATGCACACTGGGGAAGCAGGACGACGAAAGGACCATAGTCGGTATCCTCTACGACGGATTTGCAGATGTAGATGGCCGACTTGTGGGATTTGGTGATGTATTTAACCCCAACCTTGAACTCATCAGTCATACTAAGTTCCTCATTTTAGATGGCCGAACGCGGCCCGATACGCACCGACATGTACATGGACCATAGGGTTTGTCTGTATTCCATGTAATGAGCAGCTGTCTCCGACTCCCCATAAGACCAGCCACGGTTATTATAGACACGACGGCCTCTGTTGTAGGCGGCTTTGCACCCTTCCCACTTCTTACGGACCGGTGCTGTAAGTCTTTCATAGACAATTAATTGCTCCTCACTTAGATTCAAACCAGCTTCCTTGTCCCAATCAGTGGTAAACAAGGTAGAGGGTACTGTCCTCATCATTCTGTTCTTCAAACTCCTCTCTTATAGGTATGCAACGGTGGGGACTACAATATTATTATACCATGAATCTTAAACCTGTCAATGGTACAACTTGTCGCACCCCTAAATTCTGTGAGGTTTCACCATGACAACGTGCATACCTTGCCTGATAAACGTGGCAAATGCCCGTTCGGCTGAAGCCAGACGTTCCATAGGGAAAGTCATGGTGTGCCATACACCTTGAGGCTGGCCATCCCTGTTGTCAGGGATACCAACTCCACGCCAGATATCCAACGTGATTTGCATCAGCTGCTCTCCTCGCATTCGTAAGCCTGCCACCGAAGATCGGCGCGGTACACGTAGTCCCTCAGTTCTTCGTTGTGGTTGTATTGCTCAAGAGTGATGGACTCCACAAGGAAGGCGCGACAAACGCTCTCCTTGGTCACCCAATCGACTTCAGGGCTTAAGAATACGGGCACGAGCCGCGTCTGACAGCCCATCAGGATGAACAGGAGCAACAGGATGCTGCCTGACAATATCAGCAGCCTGACCGGCGAGTCTCGACGACTCAGCTTGACGCTTGCGTTCTTTTTCCATGCGGAAAAGGACATCTTCTAGTTTCTCCGTTGATTGCTTAGTTTTCTCGTCAGCCCTTCCCGCGTGATAGATGCACCATGCGAGGGTGACGACTGATATCAAGATTAGTCCGTAGGCCCAAAGGTTATCCATTGGTTAGTCCTCTTTGTGAGCGTCAAAGCCAGCCCAGAATTCCCAGTAATCTGCTGGTGTTTCAGCTAACGTCTCAAAGTAAGGGACGCTAACGCAAGCCGACAACAGGGAGTGGGCGACGTAGCCAATCTGGAAAAAGGTTATCATGAATGGATACCCCTTCGCACAATGGTTGTCCGGTCTGCTAGGCCATCCTCATAGCCTTCAGAATAGCCACGATCATAGGATGACGCGCTTGCCCATATGACGACAAGATACGCCACTCCAAACATCAGGATGTATTCCATTAGGCGTGCGCCGACATGGAACGTCCGACAATCCCAACAGCGGGGACATTGCTAGGCTTGCGGATACGGATCAAGCCGGCCCTGTTAGCGAACCGTTGCTCTGCATCCTTGGCGTATGCACGCGCTGAAACATCAGAGTCAGCGTAGCCGACAACAATGCTAAGCGCTTGATATGCCACTTGTTTTCCCTTCACTGTCCGATTATAGACAGGGGGAACGAAGACAATGACGTGCCTGTAGTTATCGCGATACGTGGATTTCATATTCGTAACCCCGAGTTAAAAGGCCATCAGCGGCCCCATGTGTGATAGACATCCCCCAAAAAAATACCCACACCCGCTAGGGGCATGGGCTTTAAGGTAGGTGAACGTTAGGTGAACGTAAGCCTAGGCTTGAGCGGCTTCCGCTTTCGTCATGTCAGGCGCAACAATCTTCGCAAGTGTAGCAAGGTAAGCCTTCGCTGCATCTACATCAAGGTCAGGGGCCGTCGTCTCGTTTTCCACGGCTCTCTCGAGGCGCTTAGTCATGCGCTCGATCATGTCCGTAAGGACCTTAGACGTGAGATACGACGGGCTCGCTTCCTTCGTGTAGTCCCAATAGGTGACGGTGGAAAGTCCTTCGATATTCCAAGCGGTAAAGCCTTTGTCATCTTCTTTGAGAAGACGAGAGCCTTTCGCAAGAGCAACGTCGTCTTTGACCCGTATACGAATAGGAGTAAAGTCATGAAGCCAGACGGCAAAAGCCTTGCGGCGTTGCGCCGTGTGAAGCGCGTTGTAAAGGTCAACAAACAACGTCATGTCACCATGTTCCTTGGCATGGTTCGCCATGGCTATTGCCGTTTCATGTGTCAAGGTGGCAAGAGCGCCGCCCATAGCAGCAATACGGTTGATAGTTTTGCGGAAAGTTTTCGTGTCAGTCATAACTTGCCCTTTCATGAGCGTTTAGTCACCACATGGTGACTATCGAATTAGCGGCCTACTTGGTAGTTTTAGGGATAAATCTTTCCCTACGTCCATATGGGGAATGGCCACCACGCGCCCCTTTGGATTTCAATGTTACGAGATTAAATGGCGACGGCAAGCCGCTCGATTGCCTTACTTCCCGTAACGGAATAGCTAAGTTGTCATTCGTGATAGACAAGCGCCATAGGCGCGCCAGCCGTTTGTGTTCACGTTCTCTTTTGCCTAGTCGCATAGCGTGCGCACTAGGCCGATAACGACCGTAACAAATGCTAGCAAGATTAGTCCATAGGCCCAAAGGTTATCCATTGACATAACTAGTCCTTTCCGAAACGCACAAAATGCGTTTCTGTTACAGTTACCATACTAGCCAAGGCACGGCCCTAGCGTTCGGCATATGAACCAAGGCGATAGAGCCTAGGTCGGGTTTACAGTCCACCGTTCTTAAGCAGTAGCGGATCACAAGAGAGCGACACGCGAAACCCCTTACTAGATGGGACTCACCAGAAGCGCGGCATGAGATGGGGCCGCTATCCACACACAACAGCACGGATCAGTCAGATTACCTATATCGTCTATCGATAAACCCATCAGACGTGATGAATGTTTCAATACCTGTAGCAATTATCACATATGTTACAGATGTAGCATAGCTGATGACATGTGTAACACTACTCGCTAGGTGGGGATAAGGACTGGCGAATCAATGTGTTGGTTACACAGCATGAGCTACGTGTGTGAGTTACACACTAACCAAGGAGTACTGTATGAACGATGAACACTGAATACTTTCGATATCATTCAGCATTTACTGTAACAATTCGTGACCGGGAGAGGGATTAACTTTCCATACGTCATGCATAATACGAGGTCACGGGGGGTAGCAGCAGGGGGTTCGGGGTGCCTTCCTTTGTGCAATATCACACACAAAAATATTCTCCAAGAAATTCCCGGATAATTCTGAGAATATTTCCGGGGCCACCTTGACAAACCACATTGGCGGCGCATCTGCAACTATTGTGCTTCTTCTGTCGGTTATTTCAAAATACCCTATTGACTTTCAACTCAAGATGTGATATAATATTATATTACAGAGAAAGAGAAACACAAAACACAAACTAACGGCTAATGTGAATGAGGATGAAGGGGGCTGTCGCCCCTGATTGGAAAGAACCAGATGTGGTTTCCCAGTTATCCATAAGAACCGACCGTATGTTAGGGGGATTTGTTTTTTAAAATTCTGGTCAATCTCAAAAATGCTTGGGGTTGTTGCTTCTACCAAAGAGGAAAGCTATGTCCAAGATTGACCCACTGAGCACGATAACTTCCAGTTACGCAGGGATTATCCGAATTAACGACAATATGGACAGCATTAAAAATGCTTTCCAGAATACGGTATCCCGAGATGGTTCATCCCCCAATACCATGGGTGCCAATCTGGATATGGACAACTACCAGCTTCTCAACCTTTCTACCCCCACCTTGAATAACAACGCTGCTACCAAGGTGTATGTGGATGGTCTTATTGGTACGATTACTGCCTTGGTTGGTGGTCAAGCTGGTACACCCCTCGATTTCGCTCTAGCCAGAGCGAACCACACTGGCGTCCAAGCTATTGACACTGTTACAGGGCTTCAAGTTGCCTTGGACAGTAAAGCTGCTCTGACTAGTCTTGGCAGCTATTTGACGCTAACCGCAGCTGCTATTGGGTACCAACCCTTGGCGGCTGTTCTTACATCCACGACAGCCTCCTTTACCACGGCACAAGAAGCAAAGCTCGCTGCAATCTCAGCTGGAGCTGATGCTACTGGTACAGCTAACGTAGACGCGGCCGGTGCCGTGATGAACACGGACTTCTCTGTGTCGGGTCTTCTTACCCGCACGGCTGCGGACACCTATACCGGTCGGACCCTTACCGGTACGGCTAACGAGCTGACTGTTACAAATGGTTCAGGTGTGTCGGATAACCCCACCATCTCCATCCCTACCAGTGTCACCTTCACCGGCAAGACTATTACGGGGGGTACGTTCTCCGGCCCCACGCTGTCTGGCACTGTCGCGGGAACCCCTACGTTCTCGGGTAACTTGACTTTCTCTGGAACTCCCAACCTCTTAGCCGGGGTCAAGCTATCGGGCACTAGCCCGTACGTACAGTTCCAAGAAACCGATGCTCCAGTGGATGAGACGATCTGGAGGTGGGCCCCTATCTCGGGTAACATGTACCTCCTTGCCTATTCGGATGATTTACTTTCCAGCAGTTCACCCATTATAGCCAGCCGTACCGGTACCGTAATAGATTACGTCCAGCTTAATGCCACCACCATTGATATCAACGGTGCGACTGACATTTCCACGAACCTGAACGTACACGGGACAATCACCAACGGGGGACTTCTCCTTACCAACTGGACCTCATTAAACACAGACATTGCTGGGATAATCCCCGGATCAGCGTTTGGAACGCTAGCCAAAGGTCAGGACTCTGGCCACTACACTGTTGGCCTCCGGGAGAACAACAGCAGCGACGCATTCAACGTTGTCTCTGGTGGCGGCAACTACAACAGCGACACCACCTACGACACGCTCTGCTTCAGTGCGGACGCTTCCGGTAAGGCATATATTGCGGGAACACTGGACCTCGGCCACGCCTCTGACACGACCATTACCCGCTCAGCGGCGGGGCAAGTCACCATTGAAGGCGTCCAAGTAGCTACGGCCAGCAACACCTTAACCTTTACCAACAAGACAATCACCAGCCCCACCTTCTCTGGTACCATAGCAGGCACCCCTACGGTTGCCTCGGCTTGGGCGTTCTCCACTTCCCCCACGGTCCCTACACCAACCACCTCCACCCAAGCGGCTAACAAGTCCTACGTGGACTCCGTTGCTGTCGGCTTGCAGGTCAAGTCGGATTGTGCTGTTGCGACGACGGCTAACATCACCCTTAGTGGTGAACAGACGATTGACGGTGTCTTGACAGCCGCCTCACGGGTTCTCGTCAAAGATCAGACCACCACGGCCAACAACGGCATCTACGTGTCGGCAGCTGGTGCGTGGGCACGAGCCACGGATATGAATACGTGGTCTCTGACCATCGCGGCCCTTGTTCCTGTCACCGGTGGTGCGGCCAACGGCAACAAGGTGTTTGCCTCAACGACGGCTTCAGGCGGTACGTTGGGAGCAACGACAATCACATTCGCCAACTTCGTCGTTACGTCAGGTCTCCAGCCTCTGGACTCTGATCTTACGGCCATTGCTGCTCTTGCCACAACCTCTTTTGGTCGGGCCCTTCTTACGGAAGCCTCTGCGGCTACCATCAAGGCCACCCTCGATCTTGAGACTGGCATCGATCTTCAGGCCTATTCAGCTGTTCTGGCAGCCACGACCGCTTCCTACACGATTGCAGAACAATCCAAACTCAGTGCTATCGAATCCAGTGCTGATGTCACGGACGCTGCTAACGTAAACGCAGCTGGTGCTGTTATGCACGCGGACCTGCCCACGTCTGGACTCCTTGTTCAAGATTCTTCTGAAAGCTACGTTGCCAGGTCTATTGTGGCTCCGGCAGCTGGTATCTCCATTGCTAACGGGACGGGGGTGCTCGGAAACCCAACGCTATCCCTTGCTAACGATCTGTCGGCCCTAGAAGGATTGGCGTCCACTGGTATAGCTGTCCGCTCATCTGCCGATACGTGGGTCCAACGGACACTCGCTGGTACGACAAACGAAATCACCGCGACCAACGGCGACGGTGTTTCCGGCAACCCCACCTTCTCGCTTCCGGCGGCTCTGACGTTTACCGGCAAAACGGTTACTGGTGGTACGTTCTCAGCCCCCACCATATCATCTCCCACACTCTCAGGCACAGCGCCGGGGACTCTCACGCTTTCGGGTGCAATCACTATTACCGGCGGAATCTCCTATGGAACCGTTGGGTCGAAACTCCGTGAGTACAATTCAGCAGAGACGGCTATCACTGGTCTCACGGGGGGATCAACATACGGCTCCATCCTTGAGGGGGCGCTCTCAGGCCACAACGTCTCCACCGTTCGTGAGAACGATGCTGGGGATAAGTGGTGGTGGCTGTCCGGTGGCGGCAACTACAACATCGACACCACCTACGACACGACCGCGATGAGCCTCTCGATGTTGGGCGCTCTTGCAACAGCTGTCTCTGTTACCTCTCCCTTGGTGTACGCCTCGTCCTCTCTTGAGTTGGGCAACGCCTCAGATACCACGTTTACCCGCAAGGCGGCGGGTATCGCCCAGATCGAAACAAAGCAGCTAGCAACGGTCGGCCCCCGCGTCTACCGTACATCCCAGTACTGTGTGGGCGACGGAAGCACTAATGACTACGCAGCTTTTGCAGCCCTACAGACCACAGCAGAAGCCGACTCGGCAATTGTCGTAGTGGATGGGTGGATTAGGTTGGGCTCAAACCTGACGGTGACCGTGCCAATAATTGTTGAGGGTGGTGGTTTCTACGTAGAAACCGCCAAGGTCCTCACCATGAACTGTGCCCTTGCTGCCCCCCGTATCCAAATTTTCCTCGGGCCGGGGACCGTAACTTATAATGGTCAAGCAGGGTTGACATACCCTGAGTGGTGGGGAGTCAAATGTTCCCAGATCAGCGGATCCTCCTCTTCGGCCAACCTGTCTTCCGTCAACAAGATGCACGCCTCTATTGCAGCTGGCAGCTTTGGCGCAGAGATCAACTGGCTCGCCAAGCAATATGCCTTCTCTGGGGCATGGACAGCCATCACATCCAACAACATTATACACCTCGGGGGTGGAGCCTCCTCTAAAGGAACGTGGTTTATCTTTGAAAACACCACGGGCAACGATATTACCTTCCAGAGTGCTCAGCACTGTATGATCAAACATATCATGTTTGATTCGACGATCAGAAAGACGAGTGGCTACTCGATCCAGATGAACGGGATGTTCAAGTCCCGTGTCGAGAATTGCTACACCGTTTATGGCTATGATGGTGTCCAAATCTACGATTCAACTGAATGCTACGTTGTAGACTACGAAATGCGGTATATGCTTGGGACGAGAGGTGTCTTGTTCAACGGAGCCTCAGGCTCCTACCGCCTCACGGTAAATAACCTTACGGCAGACAACCCATACCCGACGGCGGTCATAGCACTCCCGCGTGGCCCTTGGGCAGTTAGCACAGCCTACGCTCTTGGAGCTATCGTTGTTGCCAACAGTAAAATCTGGCAATGCTCCACGGCGGGCACCAGTGCAGGAGCCGGCAGCGGCCCTAGCACCATCCCCGGCACAGTTGGTGCCGACGCTTTCACGGCAACGCTAACGGACGGTACCGCAGTATGGAAATTTGTGGCGCAGTCTGACCTCTCGTGGCTCGTCCAAGACAGCTACGCCTACTCTCTCACCTGTAAACAGCTCGCACTCCTCAACGGGGCTTACGGGTTCCGGATGAAGGACACAGCCAACACCGGAACGAGCTATCCAATCTGGGCCTACATCGACAACATGGACACCGACCATCCGTACTATGGTGGTGTGTATGCAACGGGGGGTGAGGGTCTCTACCTTGACAAGTGCTGGCAGGGATCAACCCTCTACGGCCACGGTATCTACGTACCGGTTACGTTCAGGGGTGAGGGCACAATCACTGATAGCCGTATCTACGGTAACGCCAACAACGGCATCTTGATTGACGCCCCGGGGTTCATCATCACATCCAACCAAATTGGTGATAACTCTACTGTCACATCCGCAGCCTACCACGGCATCGTTATAGGGTCGAATGTTAATGATTTCGTCGTCAGTAACAACATGTGCGGTGATCTGGTTGGTGTAACGGGCAACAACCAAGGCTACGGCATTATCATCCCCACCGGAACGTCCGACCACTACACCTTAACCAACAACGTGTGTCGTAACAACGTCACTGGTGGTGTGGCGGATGGGGGCACGGGTGCCAACAAAACAGTTTCAGGAAACGTTACCTAATGGCTAATAAATTCAGAGGCGGTAACAACGCTTGGATGACTATTGGCTTGTTTGCTGATATGTTGCTGGACAGCACTCGCCCAGACCTCAATCTGGAGCGGTGTCTCTACTGGCTGGAGGATCGTCACATTGAAAACGATCCCCGACCTATTTTCAAAGACCTCTACATTAAACTGAAGGATACGACTGGTGTTAAGGCTGCTAACCTTTATCTCGATGGCTATTCGCATTTTGAGTTCATTATGGGCCTCTCCCCGTGGTTCAAAGAAGCCGTCGAAAGATGGAACAGAGAAATAGCGGCTGTTGATAAAGCAGCAGCTCTTGATCGCGTGCGCGAGCTTGCAGAGGGCGCGGCTGGAGAAGCCGTGGCTCTGGCTGCCAGTAAGTACCTCGCCAACGAAGACTACAACAAAGAAGTTAGGCCGAAGCGGGGTCGCCCGACCGCCAAGGAAGTAGAGGGTGAATTGAAACGTCAGGCTCGGTCGGAAGGCACTTTAACTGCCGACTTCCAAAGAATGAAAGGAACTAACTAATGGCTGCTTCTAAAGGCCGTAAGGTCGATATGCGTGGGCTCATCCTGCAAGTTGCAGGTATCGAGGTTTCCCCGTCTGTTGGGATTAACAACCATCTTGCTGCTGGCTCAACCAAGACACTAACTGCCGCTGATGGTGGCAGGGTTCTCTTGCTTGATACCCTTGCTGGTTCAGTGGTTACTCTCCCCACCCCCACCGGTTCAGGCCTTGAGTTTGAATTTGTGACCTCGGTTGTACCCACCTCTAACTCCCACATCGTCAAGGTTGTTGGTGCTACTGACTACATGACGGGATCGCTTGCTGTTGTTAACAACTCATCCGGTGCTGTCACAGTGTTTGGTACAACGGGATCGACAACGACTCGTTCGGATACGATCACTCTTAACCGCGGCACCTCCGGTGCCGTGAACATCGGTGAACGTTTCTGGGTCAAAGACACGGCGGCTGGTTACTGGTCTGTCCGTGGAACGGTCAGTGGATCTGGTACTATTATCACTCCGTTCTCGGCTTCGGTCTCATAATGAGTACTCCCCCCAAAGTCACTGTTGTAACCACCGGTAGCTTCCCAAAAGTTATCGTTGATACAGACCCTAGTTTTCCAAAACGACAGAAAGACTCTGGGGGGAAATCTCCCAAGGTTATTATAGCCACATTAGGTAACTTCCGAAAGATAAATCTTTTGGACAACCTAGTTGGTGGGGTACCGGCATACTACCTTATTGATTTTATCAACGATACGGCAGTAGTTGCAAATAACAGTATTGGTGTGTTGACATCAACTCCGGGCTGGACATACACTCGCGCAGACGCGCAAACCGCATATGCTGAGAACGCAGCCGGGGTGCCGATCCCGTTCGCAACTGGCGTGCCTCGCATTACCGATAAAGGCATCTTGATTGAAACAACGCGCACTAACCTTGCGTTGAGAAGTCGTGACTTTACTCACGCCGCTTGGGTTAAGGTCAACGTAACTGCCGGTTTGACGGAGACTGGAGCAGACGGGACCTCCAATACCGCTTCACTAATCACGGCAACCGCAGCAAGCGGTACTATTCTTCAGTCGCTTGTAGCGGGGTCTTTCTCGCGGGCCGGGTCCTGCTACGTCAAAAGGGTAGTGGGCTCTGGTGTTATTGAGTTTACTATCGACAACGGCGCGACGTGGACCGACATCACATCTTCGCTCTCTACAGGAGCTTTCTTCCGCGCCTCCAAGGTTGCCACTATAACAAATCCGGTTATCGGCTTCCGCATCACGACTAGCGGGGATGCTATAGCTGTAGATTTTGCGCAGTTGGAACAATCTTCTGTAACGTCGCCCATTCCCACGGTAGACACCAGCGCCGTCCGCGCAATCGACATTCTTACGTTCACCGTGGCAGGCGTTACGTATCCCGCTACGATATTCAGTGAATTTAGCCGCCCAGTAATCGGCACCTCTGCCGAACACTACGGCTCCATGAACTTTGATAACAACGACCGTCTATCTATGAACATCCAAAATACCAACGTACCCCGATGCCTTGTTCGAGTTGGCGGCGCCACCATAACAAACATCGATATGCCCGGTACGGCGATCACCGGCGTAAACAAGATAGCCATGCGTGCGAATACAGATGATTTCCAAGGCGCTGTAAACGGTACGCTTGGCACACCAACGCTGACAGGTGTCGTACCCGTAGCGCCCGTGATCTTCGAGGTGGGCTCACAAGCCGCTGCGAACCTCGCAAATAACTTCATTCGGCGCGTCGCCATCTTCAACTATGCCTTGAATGACGCTGAGCTACAAGCAATCACAACCTAAAGAAAGGACTAAAATGCCTGCGATGACTGCTGCCCAGAAACGGGCTAAGCATAAATACAACGCAAAACCTGAGCAAATCAAAAGACGATCTTCGAGAAACAAAGCACGTCGTAAAATGGTTAAAGCAGGAAAGGCACGAAAAGGAGATGGTAAAGACGTTGGACACAAAAGTGGTAATCCCCTCAACAACAAGAGGTCAAACCTTAAAATGCAGTCCAAGCAATCCAACCGCTCCTTTGCCCGCAAAAAGAATGGCTCGAAGAAAAACCCCCGTTCGTAAGAACTCCTCCACTGAGATTCCCTCAGCAGAGGTAACGGAGAATATTATCCGACTGGCGGCTGAAGCTTCTTTTATTCAGTTCATCCGCCTAGTCTCCCCAAAGAATGTGTTCGGGCACGTACATGAGGATTTGTGCCAGTGGCTGAGTAGATCAAAAGCAAGAGATCACCAGCTGGTGCTTATGCCCCGAGATCACGGTAAGTCCCGATATGCAGCCTTCTACGCTCTTTGGGAACTAACGCGAAGCCCATCTTTGCGTATTCTTTATATCTCGTCCACCGCCAACCTTGCTGAGAAACAGCTAGGGTTTATCAAAGACATCATGAACAGTTCCATCTACCGCCGCTACTGGCCAGAGATGACGCATGAAGACGAAGGTAAACGCAAGAAGTGGACTAACTCAGAAATCATGGTTGACCACCCAACCCGTGTGGCGGATGGTGTACGTGACCCGAGTATTATGACTGCTGGTCTAGAGAAGTCCATTACGGGCCTTCACTTCGACCTCGCTATCCTTGACGACGTTGTTGTGCAGGAGAATGCCTACACATCCGAAGGACGGGATAAGGTCAAGAGACAATACTCCCTGCTGGCCTCTATTGAAGGCTCTCAGGCTAAGGAACTTGCTGTCGGCACTAGGTACCACCCCTCTGACTTGTATTCCAACATGCTTGAGATGGAGTATACACCGTTTGCCGATAACGGAGAGGAACTGGAGCCCGAACGTATTTATGAGGTGTTCGAACGACAGGTGGAAGATGCTGGAGACGGGCAAGGACAATTCCTTTGGCCTGTACAGAAAACCTCCTTTGGCACCTACGGGTTTGACAGAAACATTCTAGCCAAGAAAAAGGCTAAATACATCGACCAAACTCAGTTCAGGGCGCAGTATTATAATGATCCAAATGACACGTCATCAGCAGCCGTTAACCGTAATCTATTCCAATACTACGACCCCGCTTTCCTTAAGTTTGATGGGCGTCATTGGCACTACCAAGGAAAACGTCTTAATATTGCTGCCGCTGTCGACTTCGCTTACTCAACTCGCCTACGATCCGATTATACAGCTATTGCCGTGGTTGGAATGGATGGAGACAGACGACATTTTGTACTAGAGATTGACAGGTTCAAAACGGCAGACATCAAAGACTACTACACACACATTCTCGAACTCTACAAGAAGTGGGACTTCAGAAAGCTTATTGCGGAAGCCTCGGCTGCCCAGCAAGCCATCATTAACGAACTGAAGTCCTCTTACATCGTACCAAACGGGATCATGCTGTCAATTACTGAAGTCAAGCCCACTAGGCACGACGGCACCAAGCAGGACCGCCTCAAAGCAATTCTCGAACCGCGCTACCAAAACATGTCTGTGTGGCATTACCGTGGTGGCAACTGTCAGGTTCTGGAAGACGAGTTGATCCTACAGCACCCCCCTCACGATGACTGTAAAGATGCTGTTGCTAACGCCTTTGACCACCTAGTCCCCCCAGCAGGCGCACTCTTCGGGGAATCGTCGCGTAACGTTGTACAACTTAGAAGTCACCCCAAATTTGGCGGACTCGGAGGATAACCACATTGCCTAGAGCAGTAGACTTTAAAGAATACTCTGACGCCGATAGGCTCTCTTCTCAAGTAGCGGATAAATATATCGAATGGGATATGTACCGCAGCGGAGCTATGGCCTTGTCCAAAGAGGTGCGAGAGTACATCTTTGCAACCTCCACTAGGACCACCTCAGCAGGAGCCCTACCGTGGAAGAACTCAGTTCACATCCCCAAGATATGTCAAGTCAGGGACAACCTGTATGCTAACTATACAGCAGCCTTGTTCCCCAACGATAAGTATCTGAAGTGGGAAGGGGATGACCGCCAAAGCAACACTAAAGCAAAGCGACGTATCATCCAAGCCTATATTCAAAACAAGCTTAGGACTGGTCAAGCTGTTACTGAATTGAACAAATGTATTCTTGACTGGATCGACTACGGCAACTGCTTTGCCATGGTCGAATATATCAACCAGACGATTATCGACGACGACACGGGGGAAGTCACCCAAGGATTTGTGGGTGCCAAGCCTGTTCGTATCAGTCCTGAAGATATCGTCTTTGACCCCACGGTTGCCAAATTTGAAAACACCCCCAAGATCATCCGGTCTATTATGACCCTTGGTGATCTGCGGGCTACGATTGCCGAGAACCCTGAGAAGGGATATCTCATCGAAGTCTTTGATCGGGTTATGGCCCTCCGGGCTAAATTCAAGAACGCTCGGGGCTTTGACGTTCGCAAGAACAGCCAATTCATCGTGGACGGATTCTCGTCGTTCATGAACTACTTTAACTCGGAATACGTTGAGGTTCTGGACTTCTACGGGGATGTGTACGACCCTGAGACCCAGGAATTGATGAAGAACCGGTGCATCTCGATTGTGGATCGCGCCTACACCATTCGTAACGTGCAGCAGCCCTCGTGGCTCGGCACCGCTCCTATTTACCACTGTGGCTGGCGCATCCGCCCGGATAACCTGTGGGCTATGGGTCCGTTGGACAACCTTGTTGGTCTCCAGTACCGTATTGACCACCTTGAGAACGCCAAGGCCGATGGCTTTGACTTGATCATGCACCCTGTGATGAAAATCAAAGGTATGGTGGAAGACTTTGAATATGGTCCCGGTGCCCGCATCTACACTGGTGATGAAGGGGACGTGGAGTTCATGCACCCCGATCCCATGGTCCTTCAGGCCGACACCCAGATCATGATGTACGAACAAAAGATGGAAGAAATGGCAGGAGCCCCCAAGACTGCTATGGGCTTCAGGACTCCGGGTGAGAAGACAGCATTTGAGATGCAGATTCTTGACAACGGTGCCAATAAAATCTTCCTGAACAAAACTTCATATGCCGAAGAGAAGTTCTTTGAACCCATCTACAACGGTATGTTGGAAGTGTCTCGCCGCAACATTGGACCGTCCGAAACTATTCGGGTCTCTGATGAAGACTTCAACTACAAGGAGTTCCTGAAGGTTACAAAGGAAGATATCACGGCCCGAGGGATCATTCGTCCTATTGGTGCTCGTAGGTTCGCCCGTAACGCCAACCTTATGCAGAACCTTACCCAGCTGGCAGCATCCCCCCTCGGGCAAGACCCAGCTGTGTCTGTACACTTCTCCGGCAAAAAGATGGCCAACCTTATCCAAGAACTTCTTGGTCTGGAAGAGTTTGAGTTGGTACAAGATAACGTTCGGGTTCTGGAAAACACTGAGACCCAGCAAATGCAGGCCGCAGCACAGCAAACCCTTGCAGAAAAGCAATCAACCCCCGCACCACAACCCGGAGGCCAAATTCCGGGTGGTCCGGCCCCCCAACAGGGCTCACCCCCTAAAGCCCCTAGCCAAGGTCGATAATGAAACTCAGATGGACACAGCACCTCTCTTCCCCTGAAGATAGGCAGAAATTCAAACAATCTGTAGAAAATTCAAAATATGTACTTGACAGACTCAAGGAAATATGCTATAATATAATACAAGAAGTAGAAAAGTCAACCACTGTTGATTATACAAAAGCTTCATGGGCCTACTACCAAGCCGACAAGCTTGGCCAAGTAAGGGCTCTTAAACAAATCATCGAATTACTCCAACTCGACCCCGAGGATAAATAACCACCAATGACTATTTTCCAAGATGCACCTGACCAGAATGCAAGTGGAACTGCCAGAGCCGAAGACCTAGTAGGCGCGGGTAAAAAGTTCAAGACCGTAGATGACCTAGCTAAAGGAAAGCTGGAAGCAGATACGTTCATTGAGAAACTACAACGAGAGCAAAAAGAACTACGAGAAGAACTTGATAAGCGTCTAACCGTCGAAGCTGCCCTCCGCCATGCGCAAGAAGCAGGTATTCGTGTTGATCCGCCCCAACCAAAGGCAAATGATCCACCTCCTGCGCGCCAAGCCGAGAACGAGCCCGACATAGACAGTCGCATCACCAAGGCCCTTGAGGCCCGTGACCGCAACAAAGCTACTCAAGACAACCTTCAAACTGCCACCGCCAAACTAGTGGAGGTGTATGGAACCCCTGAGAAAGCTGCTGAAATTGTTAAAGCCCGTGCTGAAGAACTTGGCATGACGCGACAACAACTTGGTGACATGGCCTCTAGCAACCCGAAAGCCTTTTACCGGCTCGTGGGTTTGGATGCCAAGCCAGCTGAGGCTCCCAAAGCTTCAAGCTGGAGTAACCCCAAGAACCCAGCAGCCATGGCCGCAGTAGCCGGTGCCTCCGTCGTCAAAGCCGGAACGTACAAGCACTACGAAGAAATCAGGCGTTCAGACCCCGCAGCGTATTTCAGCCCTCGTGTTCAACTTCAAATGGATAAAGACGCCCGAGAAAAGGGCGACTCTTTTTACAGTTAGCACAGAAGGAAATAACACATGGCTGGTATGAGTACAGCTAATATGGACGCAGTTACCCGAGCGGAACTGTGGTCCACCCAACTTAAAGATATTCTCATGGATAAAACCATGGGTACGAACTATGTCCGGTGGCTCTCTGAGTTCCCTGACGGTACCACGTTTACGATCCCGTCTATCGGATCGCTGGACGCTTATGACTACACCGAAGGTCAGCCGGTCGTCTACACCGCGCTCGACACCGGTGAGTTCCAGTTCTCGATCAACACCTACCTTGCCACGGGCACGAACATCACCCGCAAGGCGAAGCAAGATTCGTTCTACTCGGGCGAAATCATCTCTTCGTTTGTCCCCAAGCAAGCGCGTGCGATTGAGGAGCGTATGGAAACGGACATCCTGAAAGAAGGCCAACCGATCACGGGTGCGCCTGCTGGTTACCAAACTGTTGCCGACCAAAACATTATCAACAACGGTCGTCACCGTTGGGTCGGTTCGGACGCCCTTAACGCCAAGCGCGTTCTGGCTCCGCAAGACTTTGCTGAAGCGAACTACTCGCTCAACAAAGCCAACGTCCCCAGCAGCAACCGTATTGCTATTGTTGACCCGTCCACGGTGTTCGTCATGGAGACCCAGACCAATCTGGTTAACCTCTCGAACAACAAAGCATGGGAAGGTATCGTCTCTTCCGGTATCTCGGGAGATATGCAGTTCAAAGTCAACATCTATGGCTTTGACGTGTACACCTCGAACCGTCTCGCCAAGTGCGGTACGGATCAAGTTGGTACGTCGGAAACCATTGGTGGAGTTGCTTCGGGTACGAACGCTGTCTGTAACCTGTTCTTCTCGGCTGCGGCTGACGTTCTTCCGTTCATCGGTGCGTGGCGTCAAATGCCTACGGTCGATACGGAGTTCAACAAAGACCTCCAGCAAGATGAGTTCGTGACTACGTGCCGCTATGGTATCAAGATTTATCGTCCTGAAAACCTCGTGACGATCCTGTCTGATCCCACGGCTGTTTACGCTTAATAGAAGGATATTGATATCATGGCCGACCTCAAAGAGTGGTACAACGCAGACGGACTCAAAGTTCGTTTTGCTGGTTACCAAGGTCAGAAGCGTAGTCGCAAGAACGTCTTCGTGGAAACCGTCACTGACGGCAACTACCGCGAACTGATTTGTCACTATGACCTGACCCTAATCCCCACAACGACTATCTCCTACTCCACAGACCGCAACAACGACGGCACGGTGGATGGTTTCGACTCGGGTAACGTTTCGATCCCGGCTGGCTCCGCCATCCACTCCGTTGACATCTTCCCGACCGTCTCAGCTGCTGGTGGTACTGCCATCGAAGTTGGTGGCTACGCCGAAGATGGTACGGCTATTGACCGCGACGGTTACGTTACCGCTGCTGTTGGTGTTACGGCCTCGCTCGCCGCTAACGCCCGAGTGATTGGTACGGGTGCCCAGCTGACGGACGCTAACGCCGAAGTTGGTACGACTGTCTTGAACTACGTTGGCATCTACGCGAACGGTACGTTCACGGCTGGTAAAGGCAAGATTGTTATCCGCTTCAATACCGCTGCGGCTTAACATCTCAAACAACTAAAGAGTGAGCCCGGTTCCGGCCTAATAATCGGGGCCGGGCTTTTCTTCACAGGAGATTACTTTGGCAGAAGTAGAACATAAAGACCTCACAGGCGCTGACCTGCATGAGCCTAAAGGCGTAGCTGCAGCTGCTGCTGGTACGGTTTATAAGTCCCTCGGAACGGGTTCCGGTGCGTGGACAGATATTACGAGCCCCCTCAAAGCGGGTAACAGAATTGCTTTGACAGTCACCCTTGACGATATTTCGACGGCTAGCTCAGTCTTTGTCGTGTGTCCCATGGCAGGGGTTATCTCACAGGTGTACGTGGTCCTGTACGGGCCCATCACCGTTGCCGATGCTGTTGTCACCGCAGAGATTGCCGGTGCGGCCATGTCGGGCCTCAGCATCACGGCAGCCTATTCTGGATCAGCAGCTGGTTCTGTTTTCTCAGGCACCCCCTCTGGTTCCAACACGGTTACTGCTGGTCAAGCAGTAGAAGTTGTATCTGACGGGGCGTCAACGACTGCCGCATCTGCAACCGTTACTTTCCTAGTCAACACCGCCTAATGAATATGACGGTAACAGACCTATTGACCCAACCATTCACCCTTATTCTTATTGCAATAATCGCGTTCTTTGCGAAGGACCTCATAGCACAAAGCAAACTCGGAACCACGAACCAGTCAGCCATTCTAATCCTCCAGCAGAAGATAGCGCAACTGGAGGTTGGACAACTTCAGACGAGTTCCTTAGCTTTGAATATAGTAAAGCTGGAAGAGCAGGTCAAGAACCTCTCTGAAAATATCAAATACCTTCTTACATTGATAAGGAAAGATCACCCTGATGTCTAAGGTCACTCTTCCTACGTTCTCGTCGCTTACCAACGAAACATCGTTCCTAGAGCAGCTGAACGAAGCTATGGCGTCTCTGGCAGCAGCCATTGAGCTGACTCTCAGCCGCAACGGGACGACGCCTAATACCATGACGGCCAGTCTGGATATGAACTCCCAGAGGCTGATCAATCTCCCCGCCCCAACAGGGGACAACGACCCCATCA
>Ga0209702_10001420_pt1 | contig 45983 bp, 34 predicted proteins | sample FRY01_FD_187210 | JGI IMG/M metagenome (GOLD analysis project Ga0209702, IMG submission 187210) | Freshwater microbial communities from Lake Fryxell liftoff mats and glacier meltwater in Antarctica - FRY-01 (SPAdes) (version 2) | ecosystem: Environmental > Aquatic > Freshwater > Ice > Glacier... | reverse complement strand
GTGCGTCGCACAGCGCGTGCGTCGCACAACGCGCCGCACAACGTGCGCTTTTCGCTGGAAAGGACACGTCCAGGGGCACGACGCGCCCCCCGCCTACGTGTCCGGAGGCCACGTCCCACCAGGTGGGGCGCGTCCTCCGGACGGGCTAGCGGTGAAGACGTCCTGCCGGGGAAAAGCGGCCGCCTTCTCGGAACGCGTGCGTCGCACAGCGCGTGCGTCGCACAACGCGCCGCACAACGTGCGCTTTTCGCTGGAAAGGACACGTCCAGGGGCACGATGCGCCCCCCGCCTACGTGTCCGGAGGCCACGTCCCACCAGGTGGGGCGCGTCCTCCGGACGGGCTGGCGGTGAAGACGTCCTGCCGGGGAAAAGCGGCCGCCTTCTCGGAACGCGTGCGTCGCACAGCGCGTGCGTCGCACAACGCGCCGCACAACGTGCGCTTTTCGCTGGAAAGGACACGTCCAGGGGCACGATGCGCCCCCCGCCTACGTGTCCGGAGGCCACGTCCCACCAGGTGGGGCGCGTCCTCCGGACGGGCTGGCGGTGAAGACGTCCTGCCGGGGAAAAGCGGCCGCCTTCTCGGAGCGCGTGCGTCGCACAGCGCGTGCGTCGCACAACGCGCCGCACAACGTGCGCTTTTCGCTGGAAAGGACACGTCCAGGGGCACGACGCGCCCCCCGCCTACGTGTCCGGAGGCCACGTCCCACCAGGTGGGTGCGCCCGGCGGCGCCCTGCCAGGACGAAATTTCGGGCTGGACAGCGCGGGTGGCGGGGCCCGATGATGGGGTTGTGATCTGGCTGTCGCGTTGTTCGCCGAGGAATCTCCTGGTGGCGTCCCTGCTCCTTCTTTTGGGCGCGATGACGGGCGCGACGGCGGGGGCGGGGGAGGGGCGCATCCGGCACGTCATCCACATCAGCGTGGACGGACTGCGCGGCGACTTGCTGAAGGGGATGATGGAGGCTCCGGGCGGGTCGTTCCGGGCCCTGGCGCGGCTCCGCGCCGAGGGGGCGGCAACCTTCAACGCCCGCTGTGACTATGATGTCTCGACCACCGTTCCGAACCACACCTGCATGGTGACCGGGCTGCCGGTGCGGGCGCCGGCCAGTGCGCCCGCCTGGCAGCAGCACGGCTACGAGGAAAACTACGACGGCCCGACCGACACCCTGCACGAGCAGGGCATCCCGGTGCGCTACAAGCACAGCGTCTTCGACCGGGTGCATGACCGGGGGCTTCGCACCCTGCTGCTGACGAGTAAATCGAAGCTGGCCCTCTTCGATCGCAGCTATGATGCGGTGCATGGCGCTCCCGACCTGGACGGTCCCGACGACGGGCGGGACAAAATTGACCTGGCGCTGACCAATGATGGCGACTCCTCCATCCTGGTGGCCGTGTTGATCGCGCACATGGAGACGGATTTTCCGGCCTACACCTTCCTCCACCTCTTTGATCCCGACATTGCCGGCCACCTCTCGGGATGGGGGTCGCTGAACTGGCAGCTCGCGGTGAAACACGCCGACTCGATGGTCGGACTGATCCTTTCCGCGCTTGATTTGCGGCCGGCCCTGAAGGAGGCGACCGCCATCGTGCTGACCGCGGACCACGGCGGGGGGGCTCCGCTGCTCACCCACCTCGATCCGCTGCGGCCGGAGAATTACACCATCCCGGTCATGCTCTGGGGCCCCGGCATCCCTCGCGGGACCGAGGCCCATGCTCTTTTTGCCAGCCGCCACGACCCCGGCACCGGCCGTCCGGCCCACGACGCGGCGGCTCCGCCGCTTCGAAATGGAGACACCGGCAACATTGCCATGGCGCTGCTGGGGCTTCCGCCGGTCACCGATTCCTATTTCCGTCCCGCATGGTCAGGCGGGTTGTGGGTGGCACCGGTGGCGGACGGCCAGATCGAGTGCTCCTGGCCCGGGTTCTGGCAGGGGTGGATCCTGGAGTCCCGCGCCAGCCTCGCGGCGGATTCATGGTTGCCGGTGGCCGGCGAGCCGGTGCGGGAGGGGGCGCGGTGGCGGCATGTGGAGCCGGCCACTGCCGGATCGCAGAGATTTTTCCGGCTGCGGGCTCCCGAGTAAGGGTGATTCCCTTCGCGTCGGCCTTGACGCCGGGGCATCTGATGGCCACAATCCGATACGCCTCGGGAGAAAGCCGGGGCATTTGTTCTTTTCCATTCGTGGAATGATTTTTCCTGCGATGTTCGTGACATGCGGCATGTGGGCCCGGACCGATATACAAACTCGGGGACACCACCGTGTGGCCAGAAATGCCAAGCCTTCCCAGGAAGGCAGGCCTGGCTCCGGAGTCCCCACCTAGACTTGTCTAGGGAACGTGGCCCTAACCGACGGACGGCATCTGCGGGAATTTATTTCATTAGTCCAACCGTATATTCCCATGTCCCACACCCTGCCATCCCTGCCCTACGCCGAAGACGCCCTCGAGCCGCACATTGATGCGCGCACGATGAATATTCACCACACCAAGCATCACCAAGCCTACATCACCAATGTCAACAATGCCCTCGCCGGTCACCCCGAGCTGGAGGCGCTGAGCATCGAGGATCTGTGCCGCCATCTGGACAAGGTGCCTGCCGACAAGCTGGCCGCGGTCCGCAACAATGGCGGCGGTCATTACAACCACTCGCTTTTCTGGACCGTGATGGGGCCGGGTAAGGGTGGGGTGCCCGCCGGCGCGCTGGCGGCCGCGATCGACGCCGCCTTTAGCAGCTTTGACGCCTTCAAGGCCGAGTTTGCCAAGGCGGGCGCGACGCGCTTTGGCTCGGGCTGGGCGTGGCTGATCAAAAAGCCGGATGGCTCGGTGGCCGTGACCTCGACTCCGAACCAGGACAATCCGCTGATGGACGGTTCCGGCATTCCGCTGCTCGGCTGCGACGTCTGGGAGCACGCGTATTACCTGCACTATCAAAACCGCCGCCCCGACTACATCGCGGCATGGTGGAATGTGGTCGATTGGGACGCGGTGGCGGCCCGGTTTGCGGCGTAGTCGCGGGGCGACTCCCGTTGCCGGGGCCGGTTTTCGGCGGAGGCGGGCAATTGACGGAGGGGCGGAGCCCTCTCCGCCCTGTGGGAGCGGGGCTTTTTGGTAAATGCGGCTTGCCACGGCGCGGGCCTCTCCTATAAGCGTATCGTTTCCCATCGACGGCCCTGTGCCAGGGCGTGCCGCGCATGAAATTTACCATCACCAAAGACAAGTTCACCAACGGCCTCGGCCAGGTTCTCAACGTGGTTAACAGCCGCGTCACCCTGCCGATTCTTTCCAATGTGCTGATTGAAGCGCGCGAGGACGAACTGGTGCTGACGACCACCGACCTTGATGTCGGCATCACCGGCCGGGTGCCAGCCAGCGTGGCGCAGACTGGAGCGGTGACCCTGCCGGCCCGCAAACTCGCCACCATTATCCGCGAGCTGCCCGATGCCGAGATCACCGTGACGGTGGACAAGGACAACGTCGCCTCGGTGAGATGCGGGGCCAGCTTCTTCAAAATCCTGGGACTCGGGCCCGAAGAATTTCCGCCGCTGACCGAGCCGGAGAATGCCGCCGAGTTCACGCTTTCCCAGGCCACCTTGAAGGACGGCCTGCGCAAGACGGCGTATGCCATTTCCACGGACGAGACGCGGTATGTGCTCAATGGCATTTTCCATTCCTTTCGCGATGCCAAACTCACCCTGGTCGCGACCGACGGCCGCCGCCTGGCCACCGCCGAATTCGATGTCGAGTTCCCCGACAGCCAGGAGGTCGATTTCATCCTGCCGACCAAGGCGGTCAATGAGATCCAGCGGCTGCTCACCGACGAGGGTGACGTCCGCATCAAGGTGGGCCTGAGCCAGGTCGTGTTCGAGCTCAATCAGAATGTCCTCTACAGCAAGCTGATCGACGGCACCTACCCCAATTTCCGCCAGGTCATTCCGGGGCCGGCGAACCACCGGGTCACCTTTGAGCGCGAGCAGTTGCTCAAGAGCATCCAGCGCGTCTCTCTGCTTTCCAGCGACAAGGCGAGCACCGTGAAGCTGCATTTTGGCGAGGGCGAGGTGAAGCTTTCCGCCTCCAGTGCCGAGGTCGGCGAGGCCGAGGAATCGATGCCGGTGAAGTACAACGGGCGCGAGATGTCCATCGCCTTCAATCCGGACTATTTTATGGCACCGTTGCGCAACCTGTCCAATGACGAGGTGCATCTGGATCTGATCGATGAATTAAGCCCCGGCGTGATCAAGACGAACGAGCCGTTCCTCTACGTCATCATGCCGATGCGCACTTCCTCGTAGGAAGTGGCGGCCCGCCCGCGGCTTGCGCCCGTGGCCGACCGACGCGAAGGTCGCGGCATGAGTGTGTTTTCCATCGCGTTCTGGCTGGCGGCCGCCCCGGTGGCACCGGCCTCGGACTGGCCGCAATTTCTCGGGCCAGAGCGGGACGGCCGGTCTGTCGAAATGATCGCGGACGGTTTTCCGGCGGCCGGTCCCGAGCAGGTCTGGAAAGCGCCGGTGGGCAGCGGGCTGGCCGGGCCCGCGGTCGCGGACGGGCGGGTGGTGCTGTTCCACCGGCAGGGAGGCGAGGCGGTCCTGGAGGCGTGGGCGGTCGCCGACGGCCGGAAACTGTGGCGGCAGGCGGCTCCGACCGACTACCGCGACGACTTCGGGTTCGACAACGGCCCGCGATCGACCCCGACGATCAGCGGCGGGAAGGTTTTTGCCTACGGTGCCGACGGGCGGCTCACGTGCGTCGATGCGGCCACGGGGAAGCTGGTGTGGACGCGGGATCTGGCGGTCGAGATGGAGTCGCCGAAGGGCTGGTTTGGGCGGGCCTGCGCGCCGCTGGTCGAGGGTGAGCTGGTGCTGGTGCAGGCCGGCGGCCGCTGGCAGGGGAAGCCGGCCGGCGTAGCGGCCTTCCGGGTGGTGGATGGGTCGGTGGCGTGGACCGGCAGCGAGGATGAGGCCAGTTATTCCTCCCCGGTCCTGGCGCGCTTCGGGGCGGGGCCGGCGGCGGTCCTGTTCACGCGCAAGGGGGTCGAGCTGATCGAACCCGGGAGCGGCCGGACGCTGGCCCGGGAGATGTTCGAACCGGACATTGCCGCCTCGGTCTCGGCGTGCACGCCCATCCGGCTTGGGGAGAACCGGTTTTTTCTTTCCGGCTGTTATGCCCTGGGCGCGAAGGTCTGGGAGGTGGGTCCGGGGTTTTCCCTGAAGACCGTGTGGGCAAAGGAGGGGGCCATGGACTGCCATTACGGCACGCCCGTGGTTCACGACGGCCACCTGTACGGCTTTCACGGCCGGCAGGAGCAGGGTCAGGAAATGCGATGCGTCAGCGCCGCGAACGGCACGGTCGCCTGGTCGACGCGGCTGCCCGCGGGTTCGGTGCTGCTGGCCGGCACCACCCTTGTGGTCCTGACCGAGAAGGGAGAACTGATTCTCGCTCCGGCCACGCCCCGCGGATTCAAACCCTCCGGTCGCGGCCAGATTCTCGCCGCCACCGTCCGCGGCTATCCCGCCCTCAGCCAAGGCCTGCTTTTGGCCCGCGATGGCAAAACCCTGGTGGCCGTGCGGCTGGGCAAGGGCTGAGAACCCGGGCCGGCGCCGCCACGCGGATCGGCGGGAGGGACGTGTCCTCCGGACGCGTCGGGTGGGGCGCGACCTCCGGGCGCGCAGGCGGTATGGACGACCTGCCGCCGGGAGGTGCCCGCCTCCTCTCATCGTTTCCCGGCGCACGGGATGCATGGGATGCATGGGATGCATGGGATGCAGCGCGCCTGCTCCTTGGCGGCGGGGGCGTCGACTCGGCTTCGGACAGTCGAGCTACGTCCGCGGCGGCCGGTGGGGACACGACGCCGGTGGCGTCGCAAGACTCTCCGAGCCGGAGGGGAGAATGGTCAGCGGAGGCTGGGGGAGCCACCCGGCGGCCTCAGCGGCCCATCGGACCGATGAGGCTTTTAGCGATGACGAGGTTGTCGAAGTGGACGACGTTCACCTCCTGTTTGGTCCAGCGGTTGGTGATGTACGCTTCCAGGGTGAGGGCGTTGGCTTTCAGGGTTTCGGCGGTGCGCCAGTTGATTCCCGTCCACCGGCCCTGTTCGACCCCGTCGATCCAGAACGCCTGCTCTCCATCCGGCTGGCCTGGGGTGTTGTGTTTGAGCATGAATTCGGCGCAGATCCACCGGTCGCGCGGGATGGCGGCCGGGGTTGGTGGGTCGGGGCGGAACGAGGTGCCCCAGAATTTGCCGTCCGCAGACGGCTTCATTTCATGCCAGTAGCTGTAAAAGTTCCACGCCCCGGGCGGGGTGATTTTCCCCGAGTCGCCCCACGGCTCGAGGGCGGTGGAAAAGCGGGTGTCCCCGGCGGGTTTGAGGCCGGCCCCGCCGAAGCCGCTCCAGCGGTCGCCGTCCTGCAGCCCCCGGTTGGCCCGCAGCGTCACGAAGTGATGCACGTAGTCGCAGGCGGCGTCGAATTTGGTGTAGAAGCGCACGTGGACGCGGTCCGCGGATTCGAACCATGTGGTCAGCCCGCCGCCGGTATTCTGTCCCAGCCGCGCCTCCACGCGCAGGGCGCGGGCACCCAGCCCCGGTTCGACCGGGTCGTCGAGGCTGAGCACGCGGCCTCCGTCGTTGCGCGTTTCGTCCCAGCGCCCGCCCAGCGGGCCACTCTCAAAATCATCCGCGAAGATCACGTCGGGGTGCCGGGCAATCCCGGCATCGCCTTTGAAGCCTGCGGCCAGTCCGGTCGCGGCTGGCGGCATCGCGGCCGCTTTTCCGGCGGCCACCTCGTCGCGGTGGAGCCGCGCGCAGCGCCACATGTACGCCGGGCCGCCCTCGGCCGTCCGGCCCCACTGGCTGGCCACCGCTTTCTCGAGGAGGACCAGCCCCTGCTCCGGTCGGCCGAGCAGGGCTTCGTTCACTCCGACATAATAATGCGTGAAAAACTGCGGTGCCCCATCCCGCGCCAGCCCTTTTTTTTCGAGGGCGGCCAGCACCTGCTCGCCGGACATTTTGCCCGCGAACATGTCGTAGAGGTCGGGGAATGGTTCGCGGTCGAAGCGCGTGTATTCGACCATCATCGGCCGCGCCTGGTCCACGCCGTGCCGCCGGGCGTCGGCCAGGAATTTCCAGATGCCATTCTCGCGGTCCCCTGCTTCATAGGTCTGGTATCTTAAAAACTGGGCGGATGATTTCTCGAAATCGCCGGCGAAATAGTACGCGATGCCCAGCCGCCAGTGGGGCGCATCCTGCGCCGGATCGAGCGCGATCATCTTCTCAAAATCTGCGACTGACTCCTTGAACTGGCCGAGGAAAAGGTGGGCATCCCCGCGTTGCGACAGCAACCGGATGGAGTCGGGCGTGTCGGCCAGCGCCTCGCCCAGTCGCCGCACCTCGGCCTTCAGCGCGGCGACCTCGGCTTCCGCTGCCGGAGTGCCGGCCGCTTCCTTCGGTCGCTCCGGGACGGCGGCCGGAACCGATTGGGCCTGCCCCCAGGGGGACGCGGTCAGCAGCGAGAACATGATCGGGCGGAGCAGTTTCATCACCTCGGATTTTGGTCGAGGGTCGGATTAAAGCCAAGCAGGCGTTACGGGGGGGCGGTCATTTCCGCTTGGCCCGCCCGGTCATCACGGCTACCCGTGGTTCCGGGAGCGGCGTCTCCCCACCCCCCATGAAAACTCCTCGTATTCTCGTCTTCGGCGGCAGCCTGCGCGCGGCGTCGTTCAACCAGAAGATCGCGGCCATTGCTGCCGATGGCGCAAGGGATGCGGGAGCCGAGGTCACGGTGATCGCTCTGCGTGATTTCCGCCTGCCCGTCTTCGATGAGGATCTCGAGACGGCGGAAGGCATGCCGGAAGCCGCGCGCGAACTGAAGGCCCTTTTCGCCAGCCACGACGGCCTCATCATCGCCTCGCCGGAATACAACAGCGGCCTTTCGGCGGCTCTGAAAAATGCCATCGACTGGGTTTCGCGCGCCACCAGCCCCGATGAACCGCCGCTGTCCGTCCTGCGTGGCAAAACCGCCGCCATCCTGGCCGCCTCCCCGGGTGGTTACGGAGGCGCGCGCGGACTCCTGCAGCTCCGGCCCCTGCTGGAAAACATCGGCGTTACCGTCCTGCCGGAGCAGGTCACGATCGCCGCCGCGCATCAGGCGATCGACGCGCAGGGCCGGCTGCAGGAGCCGGCTCAGGAGGCCGCGGTCAAGGGACTGGGCGCGCGGTTGACCCACCACCTCTCGTAGGATCGGAGGTGCCGGCACATGGGACCGGACCAAGCTGGCCTCGGCCGGCCGGCTCCTGAACCCGCCCTCGTGAGCGCGTCCGGCACCGGGTGAACCAGCCCCGGCGGGGGCGGGCGAAACGGCCGCGCCCCGCGGGTGATGGCGGCAAAGGGCCAGCCTCCGATTGACGCGACCATGGCTGTCGCGTATCGCATCCCTTTGTTTCGCTTCCCTTAGTCATCCCTTTCCCATGAAATTGACCATTATCGGCTCCGGTTATGTAGGACTGACCACTGGCGCCTGCTTTGCCAAGGTCGGCCACCACGTCATCTGCGTGGACAGCAACCCGAAGAAGATCGAGACCCTGCTGGCCGGGCAGATCCCGATTTATGAACCGGGGCTGGAGGAGATCGTGAAGCAGACAGTGGCAAGCGGGCGGCTGAAATTCACCACCAGCACCGAGGAGGGCGTGGATTTTGCCGACATCGTCTTCATCGCCGTGCCGACGCCGCCGAATCCGGATGGCAGCGTGGATCTGCGGTTCATCGAGAAGGTGGCGAGGGACATCGCCGCCGTGATCAAGAGCTACAAGGTGATCGTGGACAAGAGCACGGTGCCGGTCAAGACAGGAGAGAAGGTGGCGGAAACGATCCGCCGCTACGCGCCGGCGATCGAGTTCGATGTTGTGAGCAATCCCGAGTTTCTCCGTGAGGGCTCTGCGGTGGCGGACCTGCTCGATCCCGACCGCATCGTCATCGGCTCCAACAGTCCGCGCGCCATCGCCTTGATGCAGGAGCTGTATGCTCCGTTTGTCGCACCGGTGCTGGTCACCGACATCAACAGCGCCGAGCTCATCAAACACGCCGCGAACAGCTTCCTGGCGCTCAAGATTTCCTACATCAACCACCTTTCCGCCATCTGCGACGCCGCCGGGGCGGACGTGGAAAAGGTCGCCGAAGGCATGGGTATGGACAAGCGGATCGGCCGTGCCTTCCTCAATGCCGGACTGGGCTACGGGGGCTCGTGTTTCCCCAAGGACCTCGCCGCCTTCACCACCATCAGCAACCAGTTGGGCGTGCCGTTCAACCTCCTGCGCGAGGTGCACAACATCAACACGGCCCAGCTCGAACGCTTCATCAAGACGATCCGCGACAGCCTCTGGGTGCTGCAGGAGAAGAAGCTGGCGGTCTGGGGCCTGAGCTTCAAGCCGCACACCGATGACGTCCGCAGCTCGGTGGCGGTGGAGCTCATCCGCAGCCTGGTGGCGGAGGGAGCCCAGGTGACCGCGACCGATCCGAAGGGCATGGACAGTTTCCGGGCCTTCGAGCCGGAGCTGGCCGCCAAGATCACCATGGTTGAGGACCCGCTCGCGGCCGTGGAGGGAGCCGAGGCTCTGGTGGTCGCCACCGAGTGGCCGGAATATGGGGAAGTAGACCTGGCCGAGGTGAAAAGCCGCCTGGTCGCCCCACTGGTTTTTGACGGGCGCAATCTTCTGGACCCGGCCACCATGAAGGAAATGGGCTTCACCTACCACTGCATCGGCCGCAACCACATTATGAAATCGTGAACGACGACCGTGACCGCAAGCCCCAGGGCTCCCGTGACCATGGAGGCCCGGGGCCGGGCCGGGGCGACTCCGGTCGCGGGCCCCGCGATGATCGGGGCCGAGGGCCGGAGCGGGGGCGCGCGGAAGGGGATGGATTTCGTTCTGGCCGGCCGTTCGGCCTGCCCCGTCCACCCCGTCCGCCCGGAGCGGGCGGGCCGCGGAGTTTTGGTGGCGGTCCGCGTGGGTTTGGTGGCGGGCCGGGAGCCGGGCCCCGGGGGGGCGGCGGGCGTCCGCCCCAAGGCCCTCGCCCCGCGGCTGGCGGCGGCGGATACGGCCCGACGCGGCGCGATGCCCAGGGGTACGGGCGCGATTCAGAAGGGCGCGGCGGCGCGCACCGCCCGCCGTTTCCGCCCCCGGCTCCCGGTTACGGCGGCCGGCCAGGGGGGCGTCCACCTTTTCCCCGGCCGCAAGCTTTCGGGACCAATCCTTTTGCCAACGATGACCGGCGCGATGACCGGCGCGATGACCGGCGCGATGACCGGCGCGATGACCGCGGGTTCCGGCCGGGCGGGCCGGATCGGCGTGGTCCGGGCGGTCCAGCGCGCGAGAGCCGGTGGCGGGAGCCGCAGCCGGGAGCCGGTTTTGGCGGTGCCTCGCAACGCCCGGTGCCGGGGCCTGAGTCGGCGGCACCCGGTCCGGGAGCGGGCCGGCCGGCCCCCGCGCCCCGGCCCCCGCGTCCATCCAACCCCCGCCGGGTGGCGGTGGACCTGCTGCTTGAATGGCAGACGTCCGGCACCTATGCGGACGCCCTGCTCGCGGCGGCCGACCAGCGCCACATCTTTGCCAATCCCTCGGACCGCGGCCTGCTGCATGCGCTCGTTTTTGGCGTGCTCCGGCACAAGACGATGCTCGACATCTGGCTGGAGGAGCTCAACCTCCGTGGACGGCTGACCGATCCCGTCCGCTGGATCCTCCGCCTCGGCCTTTTCCAGCTTCTAAAAATGGGCGTCGCCGCCCACGCCGCGGTGGATGAGTCCGTGAACCTGACCTACGAGGAAAAACCTCTGGTCAACGCCATCCTGCGTCGTGCCATCGAGGAAAAGGAGCATCTGCTCGCCATCGAGGTGGACGCCCCGGTGCACGAGCGCTATTCACTCCCGGACTTCCTGGTGGAGCGCTGGCGCTGGCTTTTCGGAGAGGAGGGCATGATGAAGCTGGTCGAGCTGATGGGTCAGCCGGCGGAGACGTTCGTGCGCCTGAACCGTCTGCAACCCTGGGCGGAGGTGCCGGTTGGCCTCGCCCCGGTCGAGGGCATGCCTGACTTTTTCCGCGCCGCGAATGTGCCGCGCGCCGCGCTTGAGGACGGCACTTGTTATGTTCAGGATCCCTCCACGTGGTTTGCCTGCGCCCTGCTCGATCCCAAGCCGGGCCAGCGCGTTCTTGACGCCTGTGCCGCGCCGGGAGGCAAGGCCGCCATTCTTGCCCAGTTCATGGAAAACCAGGGCCCCCTGGTCGCCACCGACACCAGTTCCCGCCGCCTCAAACGCCTCTCCGAAAACCTGAGCCGCCTTGGCGTCACCAATGCCGAGTGCCGCAACGTGGACTGGACCGCAGAGAATGTGCCCGACGACGGGCAGCGGTATGATCGCATCCTGCTGGACGTGCCCTGTTCGAACACCGGCGTGATGCGCCGTCGCGTGGACGTCCGCTGGCGCGTGACGCCGGCGGTCGTCGCGGAAATGGCCGACGTGCAATGGAGAATCCTCGCCGCAACCATTCCCCGCCTTGCCCCCGGCGGCCGGCTGGTCTACAGCACGTGCAGTCTGGAGCCCGCGGAGAACGACTCGCAGGTCGAGCGGGTGCTGGCGGAATTCCCGCATCTCCAGTTGCTCGAGAAAAAGCTGATCACGCCTCACGCAACGGGATTCGACGGAGCCTTTGCCGCCTTGTTTGAGTCCCAAGGGTAGGAGCGCTCCGCCTAGCGGGCGGCCCGCCCCCGGCCGGCCCGGGGTCATCGCCCACTGGGGGCCCCGAGGTTCCGGGTTTCCACCCAGCGGACGGCGAAGCGGACCAGCGCGGCGCCATTGGCGAGGTCGAGTTTTTCGCGGATGCGCGCGCGGTGGACTTCCACGGTTTTTGGGGAGATGCCGAGCCGCTCGGCGATTTCATTGGTGCTGAGGCCGGCACCGAGATGTTCGAAGACCTCGAATTCGCGATCGCTCAATTTCGAGACCGAGCCGCCGGTGGCTTCGCCTCCTTTGGTGGCCGTCTTGCTGGCGAAGGACGAGAAAATTTCCCCGGCCATCTTGTCGCTGACGTAGAAGCCGCCGGCGAGGATGCGGCGGAGGGCGGAGACGATGGTGGCCTTGTCGCTGTCCTTCATCAGGTAGCCCTTGGCACCGGCCTTGAGCGCGCGCTCGGCGTAGAGCGTTTCGTCATGCATGGAGACGACCAGGATGGGGAGCTTCGGCATCTGGGCGACCACGTCCTTGACCAGTTCCAGGCCGTTGCGGCCGGGCAGGGTGATGTCCACCAAGGCCAGGTCGGGCTGAGTCTGCAGGATGCCGCTGAGGCCGGTGGCGGCATCGCCGGCTTCCACGATCACGTTCATGTCCGGCTGGCTGTTGACGAGCTGGGCCAGTCCCTCGCGCATCAGCGTGTGGTCCTCGACAATGGCCACGCGGATGCGCTTGGGGGAGGGCAGGGAGGGCGCGGTAGTGGCCGCGGGGGCGGGGGCGGCGGCGGGGGCGGATTTGGCTTCTTTTTTCATGATATGGGCAGGATGACCCGCACGGCAGTGGTTCCGCCGGGCGGGTTGTCGGAAAACTCAAGGGTGGCACGGATGCTCTCGGCGCGCTGACGCATCAGGTGCAGGCCGAGACCGGACTGCTTGGGCGGGCGGGCAAAGGGAGTGCCATCATTGACAATGGTTAGCGTCGCCGGGGTGGCGTCACAGTCTAGCAAGACATCCACCCGGGTCGCGGCTGCATGTTTCACGGCGTTGGCGATCGCCTCCTGGGCGATGCGGTAGAGCTGCGTGGCGGCATGGTGGTCCGGCGGCGCGCAGGTCCCGGTCACATGCACCTGGCAGGTGATTTGGAAAATTTCCTCGGCCGAGCGGACGAGCCCGAGCAGCGCGGCCGGCAGGCCGTCGTGGCCGATGTCGACCGGCGAGAGGCCGCGGGCCAGCGCGCGCGCCACCTGGGTGGCCTCGCCCAGATGCTGGCTGATGGCCCGCGCGTCCCCGGCCAGCGGCGGAGCGGCGGCTTCCAGGTCCTCGGCCAGGTGCTGGAGTTTCATCTTGAGCGCGGCCAGACGCTGGCACAGGTCGTCGTGAATGTCCTGCCCAATGCGCCGCTGCTCCCGTTCCGAGATTTCCAGTATTTCCCGCTGCAGGCGGACGATCTGGGCATCGCGCTCCAGCTCGCGCAGCACCCGGCGGACCACGGTGGGCACCAGATCGAGGAAATGCGCGTCCTTGATCAGGTAATCGCGGGCGCCGCGCCGCATGTAATCGACCGCCACCTTGGCGTCGGACAGCCCGCTGATGATCAGGAACGGCAGCGAAACGCGCTGGCGGGCGAGGTTTTCCAAGACGGCGGACCCGTCCATGTCCGGCAGCCGCACGTCGAGCAGAAGGAGCTGGGCGCGGTGGCGGGTCAGCCAGTCGAGCACGGCGCGTCCGGTATGCAGGGAGACCACCTCGAATCCCTCGCCGCGCAGGGTGTCCTCCATGAGCAGGCAGACGCCGGCGTCATCGTCGGCAATGAGGATGGGCAGGCCGGTGGTGGAGGGGGCGGGCAATGAAGGGGGCGGGGTCACGGACCAAGGCGGGGTGGGGCGGAATCAGGCGGCGGGCAGATCGATGGTGAAGACGCTGCCCTCGCCCTCGGTGGAACGCAGGCTCACCCGGCCATCCATGCGCGCAAGGCAGCGCTGGACCAGGGTGAGGCCCAGGCCCTGACCGGGGGCGGTGTCGGGGCAGAGGCGGCGGAAGATTTCGAAAATGACCGGCTGGTCCCCGGCGGCGATGCCCGGGCCGTTGTCTTCGACGTCGTAGAGGGCGCGCCCGTCCTGAAGGCGCCCGCTCACGCGGATGCGGCAGGGTCGGTCGGAGACGCGGTATTTGAGTGCGTTGTCGAGCAGATTGGCCAGGGCCTGGCTCAGCATGAGGCGGTCGGCCTCGCAGCAGGGCAGGGGGGAGCATTCGATGACCGCCTCGGCCTCCTCGATCTGGAAGCGCAGCGGCTCGAGGACATCGGCGAGGACCGGGGCGGGGTCGAGGTGCTGGATGTCGATGGCGGCGCGCCCGAGCCGCGAGACTCGGAGCAGGCCTTCCAGAAGCAGGTCGATGCGGCGGACGCCGGCGCTGATGTACTCGAGGGCGCGGGGGATCTTAGGCTCGGTGGTGGCAAAGGCCTGGCGGGCCGCGGTGTCGGGGCAGTTGAGCAGGGCTTCGCCGAGGTATTTCCATTCGCGTTCGAGCAGCCGGGCGAATCCCTGGATGTTGACGAGCGGGGAGCGGAGGTCATGGCTGGCCACGTAGAGAAGGTGCTCCAGTTCCTGATTTTTCTCGGCCAGTTCGCGGGTCAGCTCCTCCCGGCGCGTCTCCGCGGCCTTGCGCGCGGTCACGTCATTGGCAATGATTTGCAGGGCGTGCCCGAGCTCGTCCTGGAACCGGGTGGCGGCGACCTCGGCGTGGACAATGTGGCCGTCGGCCCGGAGCAGGCTGTGCTCTTCCTCCCGCATGCTGCCGCCCTCCTGCGCGAGCCGCTCCAGATTGGAACGGACTTTCTCGTGCGCGGCGGGATCCAGCAGGTCAAAGGGCGTTCGTCCAACCAGGTCCGCCGGGCTGGACGCGCCAAGGAGCGACACCGCGGCGGGATTCGCGTATTCGATGACGCCGTGGCGGCATGTGAAGACCATGGACGGCATGCTTTCCACCATCAGACGGTAGCGTTCCTCGCTGGCGCGGAGTTCGGAGGCCTGGGCATTGAGCCGCAGGTGCGCGGCGTGCAGAGCCTGGGAAATTCTGGAAATTTCATCGTGGCCGGTCAGCGCGGCCTCGGGCGGGTCGCCACGGTCAAGCCGTTCGGCCGAATCCATGACCCGCTCGGCCCGGCGGGTGACGCACCGGTCCCACCCCCACCACATGGCCAAGGACCCGAGGACCACCACCCCGGCCTCCACCAGGGAGAATCCCACCGCCTTCCGGTAGGCCTCGGTGCGCAAGGCACCGCCGTCGACCCTGGCCCTGGCCAGCCCACTGTGGAGCCGGTCCATCATGAGCAGGTTCAGCGCGATGATCAATCCGCCGAAGCCGAGAAGCGACAGGCTGATGGTGGTGCGCAGGGACGGACGGGGCAGCATTGCTGAAAAGGCCGGGCAGGTTCGGGAGGTGTGCAGGGGAGGAAAAAGGTGAGGCGATTATCATGGGTCGGCGCTCCCTGACAACCAAGCCTTGCGTGTAGGCCGAGCCTCCGCCCGCCTGAGCAGCCTAGGCAATGCCCTTAATCATGGCCTGCCCGGCCCGCGCGCCGCCGCCTCGCGGGACCAAAGAACCCGCGGAAGCCCGAGGCGTCTCCTCTCTTGCCCGCGCGCCGCCCCGTGCTTTGTTTGGACTTTTCCATGATCTCCATGATGACCTTGACCGCCCGCCTTGGCCTCCGTTCGAGCCCCTTGCTGCTCGCCCTGCTCGCACCCTCCGCGCGTGGCGAGACTCTGGCCGCTGTTGATTTCGACCGCCAGGTCCGCCCCATCCTTGAATCCGCCTGCGTCCACTGCCATGGCGAGACCAAGCAGCAGGGCGACTACCGGCTCGACACCAAGGAGGAGGCCTTCAAGCCGGTGGATGACGAGCTGATGCTGGTGGCCGGCGAGCCGGACCAAAGTCCGCTTTACACCACCACCGTGCTGCCCTCCGACCACGACGACGTCATGCCGCCTTCCAAGGACGGGCCGCCGCTCGATCCCTCGCAGACCGAGATCCTCCGCGCCTGGATCGCCGGCGGGGCGGCTTGGCCCGAGGGGGTGAAGCTCGAGGGGGTGAAGCTCGAGCAGCAGCCGCGGGTGAGTTTTGTGAAGCACATCCAGCCGATCTTCGAGACGACCTGCGTCAGCTGCCACAACCCCGACAAAATGAAGGGTGATTACGACATGACGACCAAGGCCGCCGCTTTCAAAATGGATGGCGATTACGGCGACGCCATCGTGCCATTCCAGGCGGAAAAGAGCTCGGTCTTCGTTCTGGCCAATCATCCGGCCGATCATGACGACCTCATGCCTCCGGCCAAAAGTGGCGGACCAATGCCCAAGGACATGATTGAGCTGGTGCGGATGTGGATCGCCCAGGGCGCGGTCTGGCCGGAGGGACTGGATCCGCTGACGGCGCGTGAGGCGACCCAGGAGCGCCCGCCGAATCCCGACGACCTGGAGTTGGTCAAAAAAATCCACGCCCGCATCCTTGAGAAATCCGCGGAGCAGGCCGAGGCCGACATGAAGGAGTACGCAAATGTCGTCCCCGAGACCGGTGCCACCTACGCGATGGTTCCGATCAAGGGCGGTGCGTTCCTCTTCGGCAGCCCGGAGACCGAGGCGGGCCGCAAGCCGGACGAAGGCCCACAGGTCAAAGCCACCATCGACCCATTCTGGATGGGACGGCATGAAGTCACCTGGAACGAATACCTGCCGTTTCAAACCACGCCGGTGGACCGCTACAAGGACGGCTCCAAAAAAACCCCGGTCCCCACGGACGAACCGGTCGACATCGTGTCCGCCCCCACCGCCCCCTATATGGAAATGAGTTTCGGCATGGGCCAGGATGGCTTTCCCGCCATCTCCATGACCGAGCACTCGGCCTTGAAGTACTGCCAGTGGCTCAGCGCCCAGACCGGTCACTTTTACCGACTGCCGACCGAGGCGGAATGGGAATACGCCTGCCGCGCCGGCACTGCCACCGCATATCATTTCGGCGATGACGCGTCCCCACTCGATCAATACGCCTGGTATTTCGACAACAGCATGGAAGGGGCTTCGGACAATCAATACCATGCGGTCGGCACCAAAAAACCCAACCCCTGGGGCCTTCACGACATGCACGGCAACGTGATGGAGTGGGTGCTCGATCAATCCAGCCCGGAGGGTCACGGGGCCTTCGGTCCCGAGGCCGCCAACCCCTGGGCCAAACCCACCGCCCTTTGGGGTCGCGTGGCCAAGGGAGGTTCCTGGAACGATGACGCCCCGGATCTCCGCAGCGCCGCCCGCCGCGCGTCCCGCGACCAGTGGAAACAAACCGATCCCCAGCTCCCCAAGAGCATCTGGTATCTCACCGATGCCAAATGGATCGGCTTCCGCCTCGTCCGCCCGCTCCGCACCCCCAGCCCGGAGGAAATGTACTACATCTGGAACTGCGGGCGTCCGGAGGAACTCGCCGCCAAGATGTCCGCCCGCTGATCCGCCGGGCTTGGCGGAACGGGGCCGGGGCCGGATCGCTCATGGTCGCCGGACCGAAAGGAGGAAGCGCCGCGGCGGCGACAGCGTTCCCGATTACTGCGAATGCCGTATTTTTTTGGTTGCAATTCAACCCGCCGAATGGCAGCTAAGAAGCAGGTTGGTCGTTGCGACTGACCGAAGAATTTGGATGCAGTGGCAGCGTAAGCTGTACACGGTCCATAGCCCCGCTGTCGGACTGGGAGGGCCGGCAGCGGGGCGCTTTTTTCAGGGGGGTGGGCCGACGGGGCCGACGGGGCCGACGGGGCCGACGGGGCCGACGGGGCCGACGGGGCCGACGGGGCCGACGGGGGAGCCGTGATCGCAGAGGGGGCCGTGATCGCAGAGGGGGCCGTTTGCTCGCTTGGCGCTTGGCGCTTGGCACTTGGCACTTGGCACTTGGCGCTTGGCGCAGGGCGGTTTCGGCAGTAGGGAATCCTGCATGGGTGCAGGCCAGAAGCGTCGTTTCGCCGCGGATCCCCGCCTCTGGTGGTTCGGGATCCTGGTGCTGGCCTGCGTGGCGGGAGGGCCGCCGGCGATCGCGCAGATCAAACCGAGAATTGTGGGTGGCCGAGAGGCACCAAGGGGGGCTCATCCCTGGATGGTCTCGCTGGCCCGGCACTCGGTGAGCAGCGCCTACGACGCCCACTTCTGCGGCGGCGCGCTCATCCACCCGCACTGGGTGCTGACGGCCGCCCATTGCGTCGAGAACAAGCTTCCCTCCAGCGTGGACGTGGTCATTGGCGCGCACAACCTGCAGACCGACACCGTGCCGGCCGTCCGCCGCATCGCGGTTCGTGAAATCATCATCCATCCGGACTACGACCCGGCAACCAGCGATTCCGACCTCGCGCTGCTCCTGCTGGCGGTCCCCGTGGCTGATGTGATGCCATTGGAGATCATCGACCGCGCCGAATTGTGTGAACCCGGCATTGAGGCCACGGTGATGGGGTGGGGCTCGACCTCGGGCGATGGCACCGGATTTCCCGCCGCGCTCCAGGAGGTCGGCCTGCCGCTGGTCTCGCTGGCTGTGGCCAATGCGGCCGAGACTTTTGACGGCAGCCTGACGGAGAACATGCTGCCGGCGGGGCCGGACGGCGGAGGCCGGGATTCGTGCCAGGGCGACAGTGGCGGGCCGCTTATCGTGGAGGGGCCCGAAGGGGTGGCTCCGATGCTGGCGGGGGTGGTCAGCTTTGGTGCCGATGCCCTGGACTGTGCGGCTCCGGGGGGCTACGGGATCCACACCCGGATCATCGGGTATCGCGGGTGGATTTACGACCTGATGCGGCCCGAGTACGCCGTCTGGGAGGCGGCCATCGGCCGGGCCGGCGAGCGTCGCGATCCGGATGGCGACGGACTTGCCAACTGGGAGGAGTTTGTCCGCGGCGAGGACCCGGGGTCGGGCGTTCGCGGATTTGCCGAATCGGTGGTGCTGCGGCCGGAGGAGGCGGGCGGGATGGGGCTGCGGTTTTCTTTCCGGAGGCGCACGGCGGCCGAGGTGCGGACGCGGGTTTTCCACCGTGCCGAGGGTGCTGCGCCCTGGGCCGCGCTGGAGGTGGATGCGCTGCTGGACGGTCCACCGGTGCCGGTCGCGGGCTCGCCGGGGGTGGAAACAGTCACCCTGCGGGGGCCGGCGTCGGCGGCCGGCGCGAGCTATTACCGCGTGACCGGCGACACGGCTCCGGTGTATGTGGCCGGGCCCCGTCCGATGGCGCCCGGGCAGACGCTTGCCCACGCCCTGCACCTCCTCGACCCGCTTGTGGGCACGGCCCGGGCCAAGGAGTATCGGCTGCTTGAGGTGCCCGCGGACGGATCGTCGCTGGTGCTCACCGCCCGCTCGCCGGTCGTGAACCTCGCGCTGCAGATCGTGGACGCCGGGACCCGGGCGGTGCTGCAGAGTGCGGCCGGCAACTCGGCCGGCGGGACCGATGAAACGCTGACCTTTCTCCCGGAGGCGGGCCAGGACATCCTGGTGCGGGTGCTCGTGCACAACGGCACCCCGGCGTCCGTTGGAAGATTCACCCTCCATTACGGCCTGCGCCCGCCCAGCCCCGAATTCGTGGTCGGAACGGTCACCTCCGGCAGCCTGGCCACCACCGACGGGCGCAATCCGGCCGAACCGGTGCGGGTCATCTACCATGACGACCACCGCCTCGCTGGCGGCACCGCGGGCCAGATGCTCACCGTCACCCTGGCCAGCACCGCCTTTGCCCCGGTCGTCAACATTCACGACGCGCAGACCGGGGCCGAGCTCTGGGAGGGGCCTCCCGAGCCCGGGCGCTCGAGAGTCTCATTTTTCCTCGCTCCGGGGCGGGAGTATTTTCTGCGCGTGACCAGTGCGGCTTCCAACGGCCTCGGGGCCTATGCGCTTTCCGCCACCCAGGCCCCTCCGGAGGTCCTGGTCCGGCCGCAGGCGCTCGCCGGGCGCAGGATCAGCGATGACGATCTCTGGGATGCCACCCACTCCACCGCGGGCACGGCGTACTTCAAAGATGACTACCTCCACACGGCCGCCAGCGATGGCCCGGTGACCGTCCGCATGATCTCCGCCGCCGGCGAGGCGTTCGACCCGTTCCTTACCATTTACGACGCCCTCACGGGCGAGCTGCTGGCAGAAAACGACGATATGTCCGCGACCAGTCCCGATGCCGCAGCCGTCTTCGCGGGGGCGGCCGGCCGCAGCTATGTCATCCGGTGCACGACCGGCCGCTCGGAGGCGGCCGGCAGCTATGACCTGCTCGTCGAGTAGGGAGGGCGGCGGGGCGAGCATGGGCGCACGGGGTCGGGCCGCGCCTCCTCCGAGCGCCGCGGCCGCCGCGGCAGGAAGCCCCGATCATTGCTGGACCGGCGGAGCCGTGGTGCGACAGGTGCGCGCCGGTGACCGCGGAACCGACAGCAAGGACGCACCTCCCGCGGCCGATGAATCCACACCCTTTGCCTTGATGCGCCTGCCCTTGGTCGCCGATCTGCACCTCTCCCGGCTCCGGGATCGACCACGCGCTGGTACTGTACCCGGAATGGATTCGCGCCCTGCTCGCGAGGAAGTGGGCGAACTTCTCGAGCCGTCCGGCGATATTGTCGTTCAGCGCCACGGGCATGCCGGAGCCTCATTCCGGGAGCCGGGGCCGCCATGGGCGGGAAACGCCATCGGGGGGCTACGGCACGGTCGTAAACTTCAGGCGCAGGAAGAGGCGGGACGCTTCGCCCGCCGGCACGCGGGCGGTTTTCACGCCATCCGGGGCGGTGGTGATGTGGCCGGCGGGCACGTCCGTCCAGGTGGTGAAGTCGGGGGAACTCTGGCAGGTGATCGACGCATAGATGTTGCTCTCGAACCGCGGCTGCCAGGACAGGGTCACCGACGAGGTGGCCGCTTCCAGGCCGCCGGTGGGCAGGGACAGGGGGCCGTCGGGGAAGGGGACATTGCCGGCGAGGGCAAACTCTGCGACATTGGTCAGTCCGTCGCCATCCGGGTCGTCGGCGGGGCCGCGCTGGTCGGCGGGGGCACCGCTGGCGGCCATAAACTCGGCGAAGCCGGTGTCGGCAGGGAGGCCGAGGACCGTGACGATGACCTCGCGGTCGGTGAGCGCCGGCGAGCTGCTGAAAACGGCGGGAGACCGCGCCCGCAGCGCCGCCTGCACCCGCTGGGACACGATGGCGTGCAGGGTGGTCCCGGGGTGGAATCCGTCGTGGGAAAACAGGTAGCGGTTGTGCGCGGAGGGCGGATCGGCGAGCGCCTTGACGTCCGGGCCGTTAAAAAACGTCACGCCGCCGTAAATCAGGCTGCCGGCTTCGATCAGGTCCACGGTCAGGCTTTCGGTGTCGACCCACACCCCGCCCAGTGTCTGTTCCGTCCAGGTGCGCAGGCCGGCATTGAGTGTCCGGAGGGCGGTGGTGATCCGGCCGGTGCGCACCGCATCGGTGGGCGATCCGGCCTGCACGGCGGGGGTGCAGCCGACATGCGGGACGGCGCACACGGCGATGGGCAGGCCCGGCTGCGAGTCCTGCAAATGCAGGGCCATGGCTTGGATGCTGGCCCGCATCGAGTCCATCAGCGGCTGTGGATTGCCCGCGCCCGTGCCGTCGCCGTCATAGATGGTGTCGTAGCTGATCCGGGTGCCGCCGACGAGGCAGGACGGGTCGGTGTTGCCGTAGCGCAGGTCGTTGCCCCCGCACCAGATCACCGCCGCGGCCGCGGTCGTCTGCACCTGCGCGGTCAGGCGGGCCGATGTTTGCGCCCAGTCGGGCGCAAAGGCGGTGAGGGTGGTGAAGCCGGGATCGCTGGTGATCTCGCCGAGGTTCTGGTTGGTGACTAGGTTGCGCAGGGCGCGCGCGGTCGCCCCGGGCACCGCCCAGTTGTATTCGTGCCCCAGCAGGCGGAGGTCGCTCCAGCGGTCGAAGAGCGCGTTTTTGAAGAGGCCGAGATCGAAGTGGGCGTTGCGCCGCTCGTGGAGGATTTCGGCCCAGTTTCGGGCGGACGGGTTGGTCGCATCGATCCCGTCCACCAGCCCCGGCAGGCCCGGGAAGGTGACTTGGTATTCCTTGGTCAGGCTGTCGCCGAGGACGGTGAGATGCTCGACCGCGCCGAGGGGCATGGCCAGCGCGGCCAGCGAGAGAAGGACGGACGAGGAGCGGGCTGGCGCGTGCATGGACGCGACGATGCCGTGAGGCCTCCGCCGGGTCGAGCAGTTTGTTGCCGGTCCCGGCCCGGCCGCGCCGTCGGGTCAGGCGCGCGGCGGGGCGGCGGGAATTGCGGGGCCGACCCCGGCCTCAGCGGCGGGCCATCACGGCCTCGGCTGCGCTGGCTCCCATGCGCATGGCCGAGTGCATGTTGGGGTAGGTGCCCCCCCTGGCGGCCGATGGTCTGGAGATTGGGCCAGGTCGCGATCCACGGCATGACGGCTTGCTCCGCCTCCGCCCGCGCATTGACCAGGCCGTACACCTCGTCCCTGCCGATGGCATGATGGATCAAGGAGCCGGCCGGAAGGTCCTGCTTGGTGAGGATTTGCGCCGGATTTTTGGGCGGGATTGGACTTTGCTGGGTTGATGCGGGGCTCCGGCCGCCCGCCCTTTCCTTTTGACAGCTGGGGTCGGCGTGCCTACGTCGGTCTTCCGTCCGATTTCACCGAGAGACGCCCGTTCATCCAGCCCCGATCAAACCCACCTCACACCATGCCCAAGGAATATTTCCCCGGTATCAAAAAAGTCCGTTACGAAGGACCCGACACCAAAAACGCGCTCGCCTTCCGTCATTTTGACGCCACGGAAAAAGTTGGCGGCAAGGCGATGAAGGACCATTTCCGCTTCGCGGTGGCCTACTGGCACGCGATGAAGAATCCGCTGGCCGACCCGTTCGGCGGCGGCACCGCCATCCGTCCCTGGAACACTGGAAGCCCGCTCAAGATGGTCGAGCAGACCGCCCGCGCGTGTTTCGAGTTTATGGAGAAGGTCGGCATCGATTATTATTGTTTCCACGACCGCGATGCCGCGCCGGAAATGGCGACCCTGAAGCAGAGCAACGACATCCTCGACAAGACGGCGGTCATTCTGGGCAAGCTGCAGAAGGACACCGGCAAGAAGCTGCTGTGGGGCACGGCCTGTCTTTTCGCGCATCCGCGCTACCAGCAGGGCGCGGCGACCAGCCCGAATGCCGATGTGTTTGCCTATGCCGCTGCGCAGGTGAAGAAGGCGATGGATGTGACCGCCCAGCTCAAGGGCGAGGGCTACACCTTTTGGGGCGGGCGCGAGGGGTATTCCACGCTGCTCAACACCAACATGAAGCGCGAGCTCGATCATCTGGCCGCCTTCCTGCACATGGCCGTCGACTACAAAAAGAAGATCGGCTTCAAGGGCCAGTTCTACATCGAGCCGAAGCCGAAGGAGCCGACCACCCACCAGTACGATTCCGACTCGGCCGCGTGCCTGAACTTTCTGCGCACTTACGGCCTGATGGACCACTTCAAGCTGAACATCGAAACAAACCACGCCACCCTCGCCGGCCACACCGTGCAGCACGACCTGACCGTGGCCGCTAGCGCGGGCGCGCTCGGTTCGATCGACGCCAATGCCGGTGATGAACTGCTCGGCTGGGACACCGACCAGTTTCCGACCAACCTCTACGTGACCACCCAGATCATGCTGGTGGTGCTACGGATGGGCGGCTTCACGACCGGGGGCCTGAACTTCGACGCGAAGGTCCGCCGCGAAAGCTACGAGCCGGTCGATCTGTTTCACGCGCATATCGGCGGCATGGACGCCTTTGCCCGCGGTCTCAAAATTGCCCACGCCATCATCAAGGACGGACGCCTCGATGAGTTCGTGAAGGCCCGCTACGGCTCCTACGACAGCGGGCTCGGGGCGAAAATCGAAGCCGGCAAGACGAGCTTCGCTGAACTCGAGAAGCACGCCCTGGCGCTCAAGCAGAGCCCGCTGCCCGGCAGCGGACGCCAGGAGATGCTTGAGAACCTGCTCAACGATTTCATCCGTTAGGCGCGCGACGCCCCGGGGAACCACGAATCGCCAAAGCGCCGCAGGGATCCCTGCGGCGCTTTTTTGTGTGGTGGCCGCGGCCCGGGCCCCGGCACCGCGAACTTAAAGGTGGCTGATCACGTCCGCGGTTTCGTAACGAACCTTGGGGCGGGTGGCGTAGTCGTCGCCAGCAGCGCGATACCCGGCGGCGCAGGCGACCACCGTGCTGTAGCCGGAGCCGGCAAGACCGAGAATCCTGTCATATTTCGCGGGGTCGAGCCCTTCCATCGGGCAGGTGTCGAGCCCCAGCGCGGCGGCGCAGGTCATGAAGCTGCCCAGGGCGATGTAAACCTGGCGGTCGGCCCAGGGGTTGAGCCAGCCTTCGTCCTGGGCCTTCTGGCGGAATCCGGCCATCATGCCGCGCAAGCCGCCGAGGGTGTCCGCCGGCGCGCCGGTCACGGCGGCGACCCGGGCCAGGTAGCGGTCGATCTCGGCCTCCGGCAGGTCTTGGCGCCGCGCCAGCACGACGAAGTGCGAGGCGTCGACCGGCTGCGTCTGGCCCCAGGAAACGGCCACCAGCTTCGCCCGGATCGCGGGGTCATCGACCACGATGAATTTCCACGGCTGCAGGCCGAATGACGAGGGGGTCAGCACAAGTGCCTGCTCCAAGGCCGCCCACGTCTCCGCGGGGATTTTTTTGGAGGCGTCGAATTTTTTGGCGGCATAGCGCCAGCGCAGGGCGGTCAGGAGTTGATCGGGTGTCATGAAGGGTGGTGAACAACACGCGGGGCCGGGTTAGCGGCGCTGCAGCCGCCAGAAGAGCCACCCGCCGAGGGCGAGAAAGAGCACATTGGGCAGCCAGACGATGAGCCAGGGGTAGACGCTGGCGCGGTCCTTGAGGATGCTGTCGCCCAGCATGAGCAGGGCCAGGTAGGCGATGCCGACGCCCAGGCTCAGGCCGAAACCGATGGAGGTTTCGCGGCGCTGGGCGGTGACGCCGAGGGGCAGTCCGATGATCACGAAGACCAGGCAGGCGAGGGAAAAGCTGAAGCGTTTGTTCAGCTCGGTGCGCAGCTCGGTGGCGTGCTCGAGGGCTGGCTGGGAGCGCGAGCCCCCTTTTTTGGATGACTTTTTGGCCGCCGCTTCGGCGCGGGCGCGCACGCCGGCCGCCTCCAGGCGCTGGCTCAGATCGCTGGTCGTCATCATGCCCGGCTTCACCCGCTCCAGTTTGTCGTAAAGCCGCTGGAGGGTCATGGTCTGGGTGATCCGGCCGGCCTGGATCGGCGGGCGGATGCGGAGCAGGGGATTGAGCCCCGCCTCGCGGTCGCCGGGGCGTTCCGGATCGCGCATGATGATGGTGGCGTCGGCCAGTTCCAGATCCAGCCCCTGCTGGGCGGGGTTTTCCACCAGCCGGGCCCGGCGGGCCGACAGGAAGCCGGTGGGCTGGCGCGACTCGTTGAGCAGAACCATCTGAAAATTCGAGAGGCGGCCGTCGTCCTTTTTATCGCCGATGTAGATGACGAAGTTGTCAATCTGATCGACGATGGTGTCGGGGGTGAGCAGGGCCTGGGGATTGGCCGTGGTCATGAGGGTCGGGAGGCGGGCCAGGTTGGACTGGGCGCGGGGCGCGAGGTCGAGATTGATCCAGAAGCACAGGCCGGTGCAGAGGGTGGCCAGGCCCAGGACGGGTGCGCAGAGGCGGGCGAAGCTGGAGCCGCCCATGCGCAGGGCGAGCAGTTCATTGTCCGCGGAGAGGCGTCCGAAGACGAGGAGCACGGCCGTGAGCAGGCTCCAGGGCACGGTGAAGGGGAGGGAGGCCACCACCGCGTAGCCCATGAATTTAAGGAAAAACGTGACCGGGAGATCGCGCAGGATTTCCGAGGGTAGGCTGAGCAGGGGTTTGAAGACATTGCCCAGCACCATGACGATGGTCAGGATGAGGACGGCGATGAGGGTCGCGGTGATGACTTGGCGGCCGATGTAGCGGTCGATGATCCGCATTGGGAAAAACGATCACCCTAGAAAGGCGGGGCGGTCACGAAAGCGGAAACTGAGCGGGAGATGGGCGGCTTTCTTTTGATAAATTTAGGTGGCGATGAATTGGCGGTGGCTCGGTGGGGGGAGCTGACCAATGGTGGGGGATGTTGGGGGATGAACCATCTGGTCCGGTGGGGGTGCTGCTGGAGCACCTCCGGCAGAAGGTGCGTGCCGGACAGACGCACGTGTGGCTGTCCGGGCCTGCGCGCCAAGTGATGAGGGCGTGGCATTTGGAGCAGCGGGGGGCGCAGGCGGCCCCCGCGGGCCGGCCGCGGGCCGGCCGACCAGCCGGGTCGGCGGCGCAGGCGGCACCCCGGCCAGTCGCCCCGGCCGCTCCCGCGGCTTCCGCGCATAAGTCCACGGCGGCATCGGCCTGGCCGGCGGCGGGTGCGGTGCCGGGCCTGGAGCTGGCGGCCGCGCTTGGGGAAGTGCGGGCGGCGGTGGCGGCCTGCCCGGTCCATGCCGCGCTGCGGCAGCAGGGGGCCTTGCGCGACACGATGGTGTTTTCGGTGGGCGACCCGGGTTCGCCGCTGGTGCTGGTGGGAGAGGCACCGGGAGCGGAGGAGGAGAAACTGGGAGCCCCCTTCGTCGGGCCCGCCGGCCAGCTCCTCACCAAAATGATCATGGCGATGGGCTTGCCGCGGGAGCAGGTCTACATCACCAATATGGTCAAATACCGGCCGGCGATCGAGGGCGGGGACCAGGGGAGCAAAAACCGGCGGCCGACGCCCGGGGAAATTGCCGCCGGCCTGCCGCACCTGCGGCGCGAACTGGCGCTGTTGAGGCCGCGGGTGCTGGTCGCCCTCGGGGCCACCGCGCTGGAGGGGCTGGCCGGCGAACCCATGGCGATCGGCCAGGCCCGCGGGCAGTGGCGCGAGTTCGAAGGGGTCCCGCTGATGCCGACGTTCCACCCGAGTTACCTGCTCCACAACGAGTCGCTCTCCGAGCGGCGCAAGGTGTGGGAGGACCTGCTCCAGGTGATGGAAAAACTGGGCCTGCCCATCAGCCCGAAACAGCGTTCGTTCTTTAAAGTTTAGTGATTATGGAAAAATGGCTTGATTCAAGGGCTGGTGGTAGGGAGTGTCGGCTTTTCCAGGCTGCAGCCCAGGCGAAGCTGCCATGAGTTTTCCCTCCCTTCCACCTATGCTTCATCCGCTTGCCCCTGTTCAGTCCGCGATGCTGCGGGTGCGGGACGGAGGCGAGGAGGTGTCGTTTCTGGGGCTGTTCGACACCGGCAATCCCGCGGTGCGACCGCGCCCCTTCGGCCTGGCCGAGCGAGCGGCGATTTTTTCGCGGGCAATGGCCGGCCAGCCGTGGTGGAGCAAAGCCGGCCGGTTGTTCGGTCGCACCGCCGGCGGGATCCGCACCAATCTGACCGCGCGTCTCGAAACCCTGGCCGCCCGGCATGCCGGGCTGACCCGGCCCCACTCCAAGCTCCGCGCCCTGCAGGTGCGCGAGGCGCATGCCACCGCCATGGATGCCTACGTCCCCCGGCCGAGCGATGTGCCCGTCCTCCTGTTTAAAACCACGGCGCTCGACGACAAGTTCGAGGTCATGGCGGATTATGGATGGGGAGGCATGACCCCGGATCTCGAGGTCATCGAGGTCCCCGGTGACCACCTGACCATGTTCTCCCCGGAGTACGCGTCCCGGCTGGCTCGGGAAGTCGGCACGCGGCTCGGGGCCATCCGCTCGTGAGGCGGGGCGGGGCGGCACCGGCCGGATCAGGCGGACGGGTGCCGGCGCGGGAAAACCCGAGCCCGCGTCGTCACACGCCGAGCGCGGCGCGGATGCGTCCGACCAGGCCGCTGTCGGGCTCGGACGGGCCGCGCAGGTTGAACACGCTGGCGGCGAGAAACCGATCGCGCCAGCCGGGGGCCATTGCGTGATAATCCTCGAAGACGGCCGAGCTGAACTTATAATCGTGTGAGTTGGTGCCCTTGAGAAACACGAGGCGCCGGGCCTCCGCGGCAAAGGCCGCCGGGTCGGGGGTGTCGCGCAGCCAGGCCAGGGTCTTGCGCGCCGCCGCCTCCCGGTCCGAACCGAGGTCGGCGAAAATTTCCCCGAGGGCGTCCGGGCCGGAGGCCCGGGGGGTCAGCGGCTCCAACGCGTCCAGGGGCGCACGGGCGGTTTTCGGCGCTCCGCGGAAGAGCGGGAGAAACGCGGCGTTTTGCAGCAGCAGGATCCGGCGGGTGGCGTCGTCGCCGCAGCGGTTCCAGGCGTAATGGACGGCATTGGTGAAGGTGCTCGCGTGCAGCGAAACGATGCCCGGATCGCGCATCATCAGCTCGCCGGAAGCGGCCAGGCAGGCGTCGAAAAGCGAGGCCGGAGCGACGCCGCGGCCGAGTAAATCGACAACCGTGGCGCTGGCGTCTTCCGACGAACCCGTCCGCAGGGCGCTCATCAGGGCGGTGGTGCCGTCATGATTGCGGCTGCCCGCGGTCCAGTCGGACCGGAGGGCGGCGATCCTTTCCAGGTTCGCCCGGAACGGCCGGTCTGCCGGCAGGTCGGCATCGGCCGGATTCTCCGTGGCACCGCTGCGATCGAGCAGTGCATAGACCAGCGAGCGCAGGACCGGCTCGGCGTGGTGCCAGCCGATGACCTCGAGCGTGCGGAAGCTGTTGGCGACATAGATTTCCTTGTGGCCGATGTCGCGGAAATCGCGCGCGCCGTAGCGGCTGAGCAGGTCGAAAATCTCGTTGGCCCCGGCGCTGCGGGCGAACCCGACGATGGCGGCATCGGCGGCGGCCTCGTCCCAGCGGTCGAGCGCGTGGATCAGGGCGGCCCGCGCCTTGTCGGCCGCCGGCACGGCTTTTTCATCGACCGGTCCCATCGTCCAGTTGCCTTCCCGGACATCGGCCGCCTGCGAACTCTTGAACTGATCGATGGCCCAAAACAACGGCAGCCAGCGGTCGGTGTCGGCGGAGGCCAGGCTGGCGAGGTGGGCCGAATGGACGACGAGCACCGCGTGAAATTTGAACCCGACCGGCCGCGGCTGAATGTTGCGCACGCCGGCCAGCAGCAGGGCGGCGAGCAATTCGCGGTAACTCAGCCCGCGCTGGAGCCGGGCCGCCACTTCCTCAAGGACCCGCTCCCGCGGCGTGTCTTCGAGCACGCGCACCAGCGGCTCGATTTCCCCGTGCAGTCGCACTCCTGCGGGATCCGGGGTCGCCTCCTGCCCCGTGACCGGGCGCAACTGGGAGAGAAATCCGAGGCTCCCCAGGCCGGCACAGGAGCCTCCGACCAGGGAGGTGCGAAGCAGTGAGCGGCGGGTGGTCATGACGGGGGATGGATGTAGCAGGAAAGCATAGCGCGTCAGCCCGGCTCCGGCAACCGATGAACTCCGACTCCAAAAAGCGGATGCACCCGCGACTCGGCACTGGTTCACCATGGATCCTGGGTGGGTTCACGCGCAGATCGCCCAGCGCCGCTCACACCCGCCAGAGCAGGGTGTTCTTTTTGAAGCGGACATCGTCGATTTCCGGATAGTCGAGCGTGCAGTGGGCACCGCGGCTTTCGTGGCGCGACTGCGCGCTGTCCACGACGAGGGCGGCGACCTGGACCAGGTTGCGCAGTTCCAGGACCTCCGCGGTGGCGCGGTAGCCCCAGTAGAATTCCTGCACTTCCTTCTGCAGCGTGCGCAGGCGGGTGGCGGCGCGCTGGAGGCGTTTGCCCGTCCGCACGATCGAGACATAGTCCCACATGAGCCGCCGGATCTCGTCCCAATTGTGGTAGATGACGACGAGTTCGTCCACATCCTGCGCATCGCCGCTGATCCACGGGCGGAGGGTGAATTCGCGGGGGTGGCGGGCCGGCAGCGGCTCCTTGCGGAGGACGTCTTCGTGGGCGCGGTGGCCCATGACCGCGCCTTCCAGCAGGCTGTTGCTGGCGAGGCGGTTCGCGCCGTGCAGCCCGGTGCAGGCCACCTCCCCGATGGCCCAGAGCCCGCGCAGCGTGGTCGCGCCGCCGAGATCGGTCAGCACGCCGCCGCATTGGTAATGCGCGGCCGGCACCACCGGGATTGGTTCCTCCGACATGTCGATGCCCAGGCCCAGCAGGGTCTGGAAAATGTGGGGAAACCGCTCCTCCAGCCACGCCCGCGGCTTGGCGGTGATGTCGAGAAAAACGCACTTGGACCCGGTTTTTTTGATCTCGCGGTCGATGGCGCGGGCCACGATGTCGCGCGGGGCGAGATTTTCGCGGCGGTCGTATTTGTGCATGAAGGGCCGTCCGTCCGCGCCGACCAGCACGCCGCCCTCGCCGCGCAGCGCTTCGCTGATCAGGAAGCTGCGCTTTTGCGGATGAAAGAGGCAGGTCGGATGAAACTGCATGAACTCCATGTTTGCGATGGTCACGCCGGCGCGCCACGCCATGGCCACGCCGTCGCCGGTGGCCACCTCGGGATTGGTGGTGTACTGGTAGACGCGCCCGCTGCCGCCGGTGGCGAGCACCACGCGGTCGGAACGAAACGTCACGACTTCCCCGGTCGCCTGATCGAGGGCGTAGAGGCCGAGGCACCGGTCCTCCTGCGCGTAGCCGAGCTTGCCAGTGGTGATCAGGTCAATGGCGTAATGGCGCTCGTGAAAGACGATATTGGGCTCCTCGCGGGCGGCGGTCAGCAGCCGGGTGGCGATTTCCAGGCCCGTCTGGTCGCCCTGGTGCAAGATGCGGCGGCGGGTGTGCCCGCCCTCGATGCCGAGATCGTAGTCGCCCGCGGGCGGACCCGGCTTCTCGTTGAATTTGACCCCGAGCGTAATGAGTTCCGCCATGCGTTCAGGTCCCTCGCTGACGATGGTGCGCACTGCCTTTTCATCACAGAGGCCGGCACCGGCGTCCAGGGTGTCGGCGACATGCTGGTCGAAGGAATCGTCCGGGCTGAGCACGCAGGAGACGCCGCCCTGGGCCCAGGCGGTGTTGGAGGCCTCGCCGGCCTGTTTGGTGAGCACGGCGACCCGCCCGTGCCGCGCGGCCTTAAGGGCAAAGGTCAGCCCGGCGATGCCGGTGCCGACGACCAGGAAGTCGTATTCGTGAGGCGTGCTCATGACCGCGGGGGCTGGGGCTGGGGCTGGGGCTGGGCGGGCATGAGGCGGGGCGGGGGCGGATGGAAATGGCGGAGGCGGAATTTCTGGCAGAGTGACGACAGCCTGCCATAACTCATGCACCCAGCCGATGGCAATCTCTGAACTCCAATCCCCGACGCCGGGCCGGGACCCCGCCCGCCGCGCCTTCGCGCCCGCCAACGGCTCGCTCATTTTTGAAACGTACGAGGCCACGGCCACGCATGGACGCGGCTCGCTCGGTGTCGGCTTCACTTTGGAAGCGGGCGTGGTCGCCCGGGTCAGCCGCCTGCAAACACGGGGAACCGGCGGCACCGGAGACGTGGCGGCGCGCTCCGAGGTTGTGGTTCAGGGGAAGTCGTGGGATTTTCCCACCGTGCGGCAGGTGCTCCGGCAGCTCGCTCCGGAGCCGGTGCGGGTGGAGCTCACCGCCGAGCTGCCGTTTGGCTGCGGGTTCGGCATGAGCGGTGCCAGCGCCCTCGCCACCGCCTACGCGCTGGGTGCCGAATTTTCGCTGAACCGCAGCCCGCTGGCGTTGGCCCTGGTCGCACACGAAGCCGAGGTCGACCAGGCCACCGGCCGCGGCGACGTCGGCGGCCAGTTCAACGGCGGCTTCATGATGAAAACGAGGATTGGCGCGCCGCTGGAAGTGGAATGGCTGCCGATCGGCGAGGCACCGGTCTGGTGCCGGATTTTCGGGCCCATCTCCACCCGCGACGTGCTGCGCGATGACGCCACCATGCTCCGGGTCAATGCCGCCGGGCGTGCGGCCCTGCAGCGGCTCCGGGCCATGCCGGCTGTCGATCTCAACGGGCTGCTCCGGTTGTCCCGGGAATTTGCGGAAGAGTCCGGCCTGCTGACCAGCCCGCGGGTGCGCCAGGCCATCGCCGAGGCGGAGCGGGCCGGCGGGCAGGCCAGCATGGTCATGCTCGGCGAGGCCGTGGTCAGCTCCGTGCCGATCCCGGGAGCCCGGGCCTGCCGGGTCGTCCGCCAGCCGGCCCGCGTGCTGGCTGCAGATGAATGATGCCGGGCCCCCCGACGCCATTGGCCATCGGCGGGGGGCGGGCGGACCCGCGGAATCCGGAACTCCCGTGGCACGGGGGAGTGGGCGCTCCGTCAGGTCCGCGCCCCGCTCCGGCCCGTCGCCGATGCGGGATCAGCCGGCCTCGGGGCCGAGGCCCGGAGGCCGGACCGTCTGCGTTCGCCGCCACCTTTCACTTGCGCCAACCCGGGGCCTGTGCTTTAACTTCGTCCCTTCGCTGGAGACAGGGGTGGCTAGACCGTGAGCGGTCAGGATCACCCGGGGAAAAGTGGGAGCAATCCCGCTTTTTTTTGTCCCCAGCGCCAGACTCCCCGTTTTGCCATGACCACCGAGCTGACAGCACTGTTCGACTACTTCGAGAAAGACAAAGGGATGAGCCGTGAAAAGGTCATCGAGGCCGTCGAGCGCGCCCTCTTGTCCGCCGCGAAAAAGCGCCTCGGCCCCTTGCGTGAAATGCGGGTCAGCATCGACCCGATCAAGGGCGACATGCGCGTCTTTACCAAGCCCCTGGTGGTCGAGACCGTCACTAACAAGTGGGAGCAGCTGCCCGTCGAGGTGGCCCAGAAGCTGAAAGCCGGCGTGGTCCCCGGCGACGAGGTGGAGATCGACGTGACCCCGCGCGACTTCGGCCGGATCGCCGCCCAGACCGCGAAGCAGGCGATGATGCAGTCGCTCCGCCAGGCGGAGAAAGAGATGATGTACGATGAGTTCAAAGACCGGGCCGGCGAGATCGTCTCGGGCGTGGTCCGCCGCTTTGAAAAATCCGACGTGCTCATCGACCTCGGCAAGTTCGAGGGCCTGATGCCTTCCAAGGAGCGCGTCCAGACCGAAGATTACAACATCGGCGACCGTGTCCGCGCCTATGTCGTGGCCGTGGAAAACGGCGTGCGCGGCCCCGAGATCATTCTCAGCCGCAGCCACCCGAATTTCGTCAAGCGGCTCTTCGAGAGCGAGGTCACTGAAATCGCTGATCACACCGTGCAAATCCGCGCCATCGCCCGCGAGGCCGGCTACCGGACGAAGGTGGCGGTGTATTCGGCCGACAGCAAGGTGGACCCGGTCGGTGCCTGCGTGGGCCTGAAAGGCGCCCGCGTCAAAAACATCGTCCGCGAACTGAACAACGAAAAGGTCGACATCATCCGCTGGAGCGACAATCCCAAGGAGTTCGTCAAGGAAGCCCTCAAACCGGCGATCATCGCCGAGGCCAAGATCACCGTCGATGAGGACAACAAGCGGGTCACGGTCCGCGTCAACGAGGAAGAACTCTCCAAGGCCATCGGGCGCCGCGGTCAGAACGCCCGCCTGACCAGCCGCCTGATGGGCTGGGACGTGCAGGTGGAGCGCGACGAATCCGCCCACGAACAGTTTGTCGGCAAGGTGGCGCGGGAGGCGGCCGACATGGCCGCCCGGCTCGGCATTGCCGAAGACATTGCCGCCAAGCTGATGGAAGGCGGCCTCAATTCGATCGACCTGCTGGCCGAAGTGGAGCCTGCCGACGTGGCCGGCGCCGCCGGAGTCAGCGAGGAAGACGGCGCAGCGATCATCGCCAAGGCCAAGGAAATCTTCGAGCGCGAGGCAGCGCCCGCTCAGGGTTGACCAACCCCCAGCCGGCTCCGCCCATGAAAACTTACATCACCACGAATGGCATCCAAATCCAGCACCGCAAAATCCGGGCGCGCTCCAAGCGCCGAGTCGGTTTCCCCCGACACGGCCGCCGTCGGCACCCCGCCCTCCGCCTCGGAGGAGAAGGCCGGTGCGCTTGACCTGCTCGCCGAGAGGCCCAAGCGCGTCCGTAAAAAATCCGACGCCGACGACGTGGCCCTGCCGACGATTGGCAAAGTGACGCCCCGGGTCCGGGAGGCCGAAGCGGCCCCATCCCCGTCCGAGCCGGCCGGCCCGACCCTCGACGAGCTCAAGGACAGCGCCCTCTCGCTCTTCGACGACGACGAGGCCAAGGCCGAGCGCAAGCGCAAGCTCGACGAGTCCCGCGCCTCCCGCGCCCAGGCCTCCGGCCAGCTGCTCAAGCCGATTTCGAAGATCGTGGCGGCCAAGGAGGAGGCCAAGGCCGAGGCCGAGGCCCGCCTGTTCCAGCAGCTGCACGCCCCCGTCGTCCCGGTGACGCCGCCGCCAATCGAAGCGGCGTCCGGGCAGGAGCCGGAGGAAGCAGAGGAGGACGCGGACGCGGACGCGGACGACGAGCCCGTCGATCCCAAGATCATTCACCTCAAGCCTCCGGTCATCGTCAAGGATCTGGCCGAGCGCATCGGCATCAAATCCTTCCAGATCATCAAGGAGTTGATGGCCCTGGACATCTTCGTCAACCAGAACAGCGCCGTGGAGCCCGACATCGCGGCCCGAATCTGCGAAAACCACGGCTTCATCTTCGAGCGCGAGAAGCGCAAGAAAGGCGAGGGCGTGCACAAGGTGGACGAGGTCGTCGCGGCCCCGCCGGTGCCCGAGCCTGAACCCGAGGTCGAAAAACTCAAACCCCGGCCGCCGATCATCACGATCATGGGCCACGTGGACCACGGCAAGACGAGCCTGCTCGACTACATCCGCAAGGACAAGGTGGCCGCCGGAGAGGCGGGCGGCATCACCCAGCACCTCGGCGCCTACGCGGTCGAGCATGAGATGAACAGGGAGAAAAAGAACATCGTCTTTCTCGACACGCCCGGCCATGCCGCCTTCTCCGCGATGCGGGCCCGCGGGGCCAACCTCACTGACATCGTCGTGCTCGTCATCGCCGCCGACGACGGCATGATGCCGACCACTCACGAAGCCCTGGCCCATGCCCGCGCGGCCAGCGTCAAGATCGTGGTGGCGCTCAACAAGTGCGACCTACCCCGGGCCGACGTCAACAAGGTCAAGCAGCAGCTTCAGGCCAACGACCTCATGCCCGAGGACTGGGGCGGCAACACCAGCTGCGTGGAGATTTCCGCCCTCAAGGGCACGAACGTCGACCAGCTGCTGGAGATTATCCTGCTCGAGGCTGAAATGCTCGAGCTGAAGTCCGATCCCAAGGCCCCGGTGCGGGCCATCGCCGTGGAATCCCGGATCGAGGCCGGCAAGGGGCCGAGCGCGACGGTCATCGCCAGCACCGGCACCATCAAGGTGGGCATGCCGTTCATCTGCGGCCAGCATTGGGGCAAGGTGCGCAGCCTGTTCAACGACCGCGGCGAGCCGATCAAGTCGGCCGGCCCGTCCATTCCGTGCGAGATCATCGGCTTTTCCGGACCGCCCTCGGTGGGCGACGAAGTCCTGGAAATGAAATCCGAACGGGATGCCAAACGCCTGTCCGAGGAGCGCAGCAGCGTCCAGCGGCTGGAAAAACTGGCCCACCCGCGGCGCAACCGGATGGAGGACCTTTTCGCGAGCATGGACGCCAGCGTGAAGATCCTGCGCATCATCCTCAAGGCCGACGCCGCCGGCTCGGTCGAGGCCATCGTGAGTGCGCTCAAGGACATCAAGTCCGAGAAGGTGACCCTCGATTTTTCAGCCACCGGAGCCGGCCCGATCACCGAAAACGACGTCCTGCTGGCCAGCGCCACCGACGCCGTCATCATCGGCTTCAACACCAAGGTCGAGACCAAGGGCGTCGCCGCCGCCAAGCGCGAGGGGGTGCAGATCAAGCTCTACTCGATCATTTACGAGCTGATTGACCAGGTACGGGACGCCATGCTCGGCCTGCTCGATCCGCTGACGCGCGAACGCATCATCGGCCACGCGCTCGTCAAGCAGGTCTTCAAGGTGCAGCGCGGCTACGCCGCCGGCTGCGGCGTGACCGACGGTCGCGTCACCCGCTCGGCCCACGCCCGGGTCATGCGCGGCGGGACCCCGGTATTCGACGGCAAGATGTCCACCTTGCGCCGCTACACCGAGGAGGTCCAGGAGGTTCGCAACGGCCTCGAGTGCGGCATCAAGCTCGGCTCCTTCGACGACTACGAAGAAGGCGACATCATCGAATGTTACGAACTCGAGAAGATGGCGCAGACGCTTTAGCCCGCCGGGCTGCGGCGGCCACGGGAGGGACGCGCGGGGGAAAGCCTCCGCCGCCCCGCCTTCCTCCCCTTTGTTGACATTCCGCCCCTTTCATCACCGTGACCAACCGCCCACGCCGCGTTGCCGAACTCATGAAGCACGAGCTCGCCGAAATCCTGAACAAGGATTTTGAGTTCGGCGGTGCTCTTGTGACCATTCACGACATCGACCTCACCTCCGATTTTAAACGGGCGCACGTGTACGTCGGCATCATCGGCCGCGAGGACCATCAGGCCTCGGCCATGCGCAAGCTCCAGAAGGCGAGCCAGGCGATCACCCAAAAACTCAGCAAACGGGTCATCCTCAAAAACACCCCGGTCCTGCATTTCAAGCAGGACGACTCCGTCGAGCGCGGGGTGCGGGTGCTGGGTATCATCGAGCAGATCGACCGGCAGGTCGCCCCGGACGAGCCTCCGTACCCGGCCGCCGGGCAGCCGAAGGAGCCCCAGCCCAAGCCGAAGTCGAAAAAATCCGGCCGTCCTCCGCTCGATCCGCCGCCCGGCGGGGATGGAGACCCTCACTGAGCGATCGACCTTGGAGCCCTCCTCCTCCCGCGGCCGCCGCGGCACGGCTCCCGGTCCGTCCGGTGCCACCCTCTCCCCGCCCCCTCTGCCCGCCATGTCCCTCATCGCAAACATCACCCTGACCGAACTGGCCGGCCTGCTCCACGGCGGGCCGCTTCGCTGCGTGGTCACCTCCCACGTCCGGCCGGATGGCGATGCGATCGGCTCGGCGCTGGCGCTGGCGCTGGCGCTGAAAAAGCGGGGCCACCGCGTAACCGTGCTCAACGAGGACGGGCTGCCGGAAAACCTGCGGTTTCTGCCGGGCGGCGAGCTGGTGCAGCGTCCGTCGGGCCCGGTTGAGGCGGACGTGGTTTTTGCGCTCGACAATGCGACCCAGCCGCGGTTGGGCGAAGGCGTGAATGCGGCCATCGTCCACGCGCCGCGGTTGATCAACGTGGACCACCACATCAGCAACACGCGCTACGGCCACCAGCATTACATCGATGCAGGCTCGCCCGCGACCGGGCAGATCGTCGCCGAGTGGCTGGAGGCCGCCGGCGTGGAGCTCGACGCCGCCATCGCCGAAAATCTCTACACCGCCATCTCCACCGACACCGGCAGCTTTCAGTACTCGAACACCACCCCGGCCACCTACCGCTGGGCGGCGCGGCTGGTCGAGGCGGGCCTGGACGTGGGCGAGCTGAACCGGAAGATTTACCAGAGCAGCCCGCGGCGCCGGGTCAAGCTGCTCGGCGAGCTGCTCCAGGTCCTGGACCTCTCGCCGGACGGGAGAGTCGCCAGCTGGTATCTGACCGCCGCCATGACGGCGCGGGCGGGCGCGCTGCCGGAGGACACCGAAAACATGATCGACCACATCCGCGGGATCGACGGGGTGGTCGTGGCGGCATTTTTTGAGGAGCTGGAGGACGGCAAGATCCGTCTCAGCCTGCGCAGCAAGGATGCGCGGTTTGATGCCAGCGCCCTGTGCGGCCAGTTCGGCGGCGGCGGGCACAAGATGGCGGCGGGCGCGCGTCTGCGCGGGCCGCTCAGCGAGGCACGGGAACGAATTTTATCATCAATTCATGAGGCACTCATCGCAGCAATCCCAGCTTGACGGCGTCCTGCTGGTGGACAAAGCCCCCGGCATGACCAGCCACGACGTGGTCGCGGTCACCCGGCGGAGTCTGAACACAAAAAAAGTCGGCCATTGCGGCACGCTGGATCCGATGGCCACCGGCCTGCTGATCGTCGTGATCGGCAAAGCGACGAAGATCCAGGACCTGCTCATGGCGGAGGACAAGGAATACGAGGGCACCATCCGGCTGGGCGCGACCACCAGCACCCAGGACCGGGAGGGGCAGATCCTCGAGGAAAAACCAGTCCCCGAATTGACCCGCGAGCAGGTGGAGGAGGCCTTCAACGCCTTCCGCGGTGATTTTTTCCAGATGCCCCCGATGGTCAGCGCCATCAAGAAGGACGGCGTGCCGCTGTACAAGCTCGCGCGCCAGGGCAAGGAGGTCGAGCGCGAACCCCGGCTGGTCCACGTCTTTCACCACGCCATCACGCGTTTCGAGTCGCCCGAGATCGACTTCCGCGTCTTGTGCAGTAAGGGGTTTTACGTGCGGACCTACGCCCACGACATCGGCCAGAAGCTCGGCTGCGGCGCGCACCTGGCCGGGCTGCGGCGGACGCGGAGCGGGAAGTTCGACCTGTCGCGGGCGGTCAGTTTTCAGCAGTTGAAGGAGGGGCCGGTGGCGGACCTGCATGCGGCCATGCTCAGCCTGCCCGAAGTCTCCCGTCTGCGCGGGGTCTGAGCCGTGACCGTGCTGCGCTCCATCGCCGAGCTCGCCCGCGTGCCCGGACCGGTGCACCTCGCCATCGGCGTGTTTGACGGGGTGCACGTGGGGCACCAGGCGGTGATCCGCACGGCCCTCGGCCAGCCGGACGGTTCGGCGGTGGTGGTGACGTTCGATCCGCATCCGGCCCGCATCCTGCGGCCGGACCGGTCCCCGCTCCTGCTCACCTCCACTCGGCACAAGCTGGCGATTCTCAAGGGCCTGGGCGTGGTCCGGACGCTCGTGCTGTCCTTCGACGAATCCTTCGCGCAGACCCTGGCGGAGGATTTTGTGCATGGCCTGCAAGCCGCCTGCCGGCCGCTCGGCTCGATCGCCGTCGGTGACGACTGGGTCTTCGGTCACCGCGCCCGCGGCTCCGTCGCCTTGCTCCGGTCCCTCGGCATCACCGTCCATGCGGTCGAAGCGGTCACGGTCGAGGGCGCGGCCGCGCGCAGCACCGGCGTGCGCGAGGCGCTGGCGCATGGCGACCTCGCCCGCGCCGCCGGCCTGCTCGGACGGCCGCCGACCGTGCTCGGCATCGTCGTCGCCGGCCGCCAGCTCGGACGGAAAATAGGTTTTCCCACCGCCAACCTCGCGCTCGAGAACGAACAGCTGCCGCCCAACGGCGTCTATGCCGTGCGCGCCACCCTCGGCGGCCGGGCCCTGGACGGCGTCGCCAACCTCGGGCTGCGCCCGAGCGTGGAATCCGACGCCCTGGAACGCCGGCTCGAGGTGCATCTTTTCGATTTCGACGAAGACATTTACGGCCGGGAAGTGGAGGTCGAGTGGGTGGAGTTCCTGCGGCCCGAGCGGGCGTTTCCGTCGCTGGAGGCGCTGACCGCGCAGATCGTGCTGGACGCCGCCGAGGCGCGCCAGCGGTTGGGCGCGGCCTGAGTCACCGGGCGATCGCGAAAGCGCTTATCCTCTCCGGCGACACGGTCACCAATTATCTCAAGCTTTACCGTGACAGTGGGCTTCCAGGACTGATGGAAAACCGCTCTTATCGGCCCTCCAGCAGCGTGGAGACCTGGCTGGAAGGGATTCTGTGGATCCTTCGGGGAAAAGCCCGTGGTGTAGCGCGCCATTCGAGCCACCATGCGGCCCATGGGCGGAGCGTGGCGGTCATGCTGATGGTTGGGAGGGCTGCGCCGGTCAGGGTATTTCGATGACGGGCCGGCAGAAGGCACCGGAACAGCCGGGCCAATTCAGCGGCAGGGCCCAGAGTTTGACCGGTTGCGGGAGGTGGAATGATTCCGGCGGAAACCGGAGGTCTTCGAGGATCCAGACGCCGGCGGCAAGGAGGATGGTGTGGGTCGCTTCGTTTTCTGCGGTCATGCCGCCGATGGAAAAGTGATCGATGCCGACGCCGCGGATGTGGTGGGCGACGAGCCAGCGGGCGGCTTCGGGGTGGAGGAACGGCGACTGCAAGTGCCACTCCTTGGTTTTGGCGCGCCGATCACCCCAGCCGGTGGCGAGCAGGATGATTTTCCCGTCGAGCGGCCCGGAGAGCCTTTCCGCAAGGGCGTCGGGCAGGATCGCCGCCCCGGGGGCGATCCCGCGGAGGTCGGCGATGAGCGCGGGACCGGCAAATCCATCGAGCGGCAACTGGTCGATGCTGGCCCCTCCGGCGATCTTGTGGAGGGGGGCGTCGAGGTGGCTGCCGGTGTGGGTGGCCATGGCGATTTCCTCCATCCTCCAGCCAGTGGTCGGGTGGTCGAAGGTCGTCTTGAAGCGGACCGGAGGATGCACCGGGCAGTTCGGTGCGCCGTCGAAGAGCGGCTGGGAAAGGTCGAGGAGTCGCATGGGATGGACGAATTACAATTGGTGTGCCGGACGCGCGCGAGCAGCGAGAGCACAGACGGATTGAGGATGCCGGTTTTCAGCATGGGGCGGGGGCGGTCGGTTTCGGGCGCGGCGGTCTGGCGTCAGGCGGTCTGCCATGCGCGCCCGGTGGGGAAGGTGTGGTCGCGTCGCGAGGCGGGTTTCATTTCGATGCTGTAGCCCGGCTGCTGCGGGGGCAGGTAGCGGCCGTCACGGATGACGCAGGGGTCGAGGAAGTGTTCGTGGAGGTGGTCGACGTATTCGACGAGCCGGTTGTCCATCGAGCCGCTGAGGCAGACGTAGTCCCACATCTGGAGGTGTTGGACGTATTCGCAGAGGCCGACGCCGCCGGCATGCGGGCAGACCGGGATGCCGAACTTGGCGGCCAGCAGGTAGACGGCGAGGACCTCGTTGACGCCGCCGAGGCGGCAGCTGTCGATCTGGCAGAACGAGATGGCGCGGGCCTGGAGCAGTTGTTTGAAGAGGACGCGGTTCATGCCGTGTTCGCCGGTGGCCACGCCGATGCCCAGTGGTTCCAGGGCGCGGGCGATGGCGGCGTGGCCGAGCACGTCGTCGGGGGAGGTCGGCTCCTCGATCCACCATGGCTTGAAGGGCGCGAGTTCCTTCATCCAGGCGATGGCTTCGGGCACGTCCCAGATTTGGTTGGCGTCGACCATCAGCTTCCGCTCCCAGCCGAGTTCCTCGCGCATGATCCGGCAGCGGCGAATGTCGTCGTCTAGGCTGCGGCCGACCTTGATTTTGAAATGATTCCATCCTTCGGCAATGCCTTCGCGGCAGAGGTGGCGGATTTTCTCATCCGGGTAGCCCAGCCAGCCGGCTGACGTGGTGTAGGCTGGGTATCCCTCATTTTCCAGACGGGCGATGCGTTCGGCGCGGGTGCCGGCCATGGCCTCAAGCAGGGCGAGCGCCTCCTCCGGCGTGAGCGCATCGGTGAGGTAACGGAAATCGATGCAGTCGACGAGCTGTTGGGGCGACAGGTCGCTCAACAGGCGCCAGAGCGGCTGGCCTTCGACCTTCGCCCGCAGGTCCCAGAAGGCATTGACCACGGCGGCGGTGGCGAGGTGCATGACCCCTTTTTCCGGACCGAGCCAGCGGAGTTGCGAATCGCCGGTGAGGAGTCTCCAGAACGCGCCCGGTGCGGTCTGAAAGGATGCCAGCGTCTGCCCCACGATCAGAGGGCGCATGGCCTCGACCGCGGCGCAGACGACTTCATTCCCGCGGCCGATGGTAAAAGTGAGGCCGTGTCCTGACTGCCGGTCATCCGACGTCTCCAGAATGACATACGCCGCCGAATAATCCGGATCGGGATTCATGGCGTCGGATCCATCGAGCGATCGGGACGTGGGGAACCGGATATCTTCGACGGTGAGGGAAGTGATGGTGACAGGCATGAGAGCGAAAAAGTCAGGAGGCGGTGCCGACGCGGTCGAGGTGCACGTAGCCGCCATCGACGTGGAGGATTTGCCCGGTGGTATGCGAGGCGCGGGGTGAGGCGGTGAAGATGACGGTGTCGGCGATTTCCCGGGCGGTCGTCATGCGGCGTTCGAGGGGAATGCTGGCGGAGATTTTGGCCAGGTCGGCGGCGGGATCGGGTCGCTGGCTGATCCACCGATCGTATTGCGGCGTCATCACCTCCGCGGGGATGACGGCATTGACGCGGACGCCGTGCGGGGCCAGGTCGAGCGCCCATTCGCGGGTCAGCGCGTTCATCGCGCCCTTGGCGGCGGCGTAGCCGCTGGTGCCGCCCTGGCCGGTGGTGGCGCACTTGCTGCCGACGTTGACGACGGCACCGCGGGCGGCGATGAGCGCGTCCCGGCAGGCCTGCATGAGGACGAAGCAGTGAACGATATTTTTTTCCAGCGAGGCGCGGAAATCTGCGACAGGAGCGCGCAGGCCCACGCCATCGTTGACCCCGGCGTTGTTGACGAGCACGTCGATGCGGCCGTGGCGTTGGAGGATTTGCGCCACCGCGGCGCGCATGCGCGCGTCGTCGGTCAGTTCGCAGACGAGGCTTTCCGCCCGCTGGCCGCGGTCGGTGAGCTCGCGAACGAGTTGCGCGGCCTCGTCCTCGCTGCGGCCAAGGATGCAGACGATCGCGCCTTCGGCCGCAAACGCGCGGGTGATCGCCTCGCCGATGCCTTTCGCGCCGCCGGTGACGAGGACCACCTTGTTGTCGAGTTCCAAATTCACGGGGTCAGAAGCAGGGGCGGGGGACCGGCGGCCAGGAAACGGTGGTACGACTCGTCGGCTATTTCAGCGGCATGCCGGGTTCCGGCTTTCCGTTGGTCGTCAGGATTTGAAAATGATGCACGCCGGCGGCCAGCGGATGATCGCTGGTCCAGACGATCTGCTGGTCCGGTGTCACCTCGACCATGGAGATGCCGGTGCTGGCGGCGTGGCTGCCGATGACGGTGTTGCCATTGGCCAGGCGCTGGGAGCCGCACGGGTCTTTGAAGAGCCCCTTTACGTCGTCATTGGTCACCTTCCAGACGATCTCTCCGCGCGTGTTCATCTCCACCACCTTGTTGCCATGGGTGAGCGAGGCCACGGTGTGGCCGTTGTCGAGTCGGATGGCGGTGAACGGCCAGTTCTCGGCGGCCCGTCCGCCGAGGTCGTCGTGGTCGGTGCGGAAGGTGTTCGCCACCGTGCCATCCGGGCGGTATTCCTTGATGGCGAAGGCCAGCAGGTGGGGGACGAGGTAGTTTCCGTTCTTCAGTTGCCGGGCCATGCGCGTCTGCATGTGCGTGTTGTCGGTCTCGGGCTGGAGCGGCACCTCGAGCACGATTTCACCTTTTGGGTTCACTTCCAGCAGCCGCGGCTTCGCCCCGAGTTCAGTCACCAGAGTGTTTTGATTGTAGAGCCGCTGCGCCGTGGAGATTTCGCCGTTCGCCTTGTCGAGGGTGTAGGAAAAAACGATTTTTTTGTCGCGGGTCACTTCTTCGACCCGGTCGCCGAACGCGAGCAGCACGTTGCCGGTGGGCAGCACAAATCCGTCGCGCGTGCCGCCGGTGTACTCCCACTGCGCCTCCCCGTCCTCGCCGATGATGGCGGTCCGGCCGCCCATGACGAGGTAGGAATGCCGGATCGCCGGGGGGTCGGCGGCAACGGCGGGGCGAATCAGGCCGGCAAGGGCGCACAGGAGGAACAGGGTGATGAAGCGTGTCAGCATGGTGATAGATGATTCTGAAGAGGATTGTTGGAAGTTTAAGGAAAGAATGTCACGTCCTGAATGTCCGCCGTGAGGAGGGCTCAGGGCGTCGTTGCGGTGGTTCCGGCTCGGTGACCGGAGGAGGCCGCGGGCAGGCTGCGGGCTCCGTCCCGCGCGCCGGAGGTCACGGTTGCTTCATGAATTCGGCCTGCCGCTGGAACAATCCGTCGTTGGGGCCCATCAGCCAGATGACCATCTTCCCCTGCGGGGGTACGCGCGTGTCGAGCGAGGCGTGCTCCAGGTCCTGTGGCTTGCCGTCTTTTTCGAACACGAATCCGATCTCCGGGTGCGGACGGGTCCGGGGTCGCTATTCCGGCAGGCTCCGCGCGAGCTGCCAGCCGGCATAGATGCCGGCCAGGCTGCCCAGGCCACTGAGAACGAAATTGACGAGAAGATCAAAGCCAAGCTGCTCGCCCGCCCACCAACCAATGGAGCCGCCGATCGTTGTGCCGACGAAGATAACGAGCCTTTTAATGTGCGGGTGTTGGGTGGGGGCCGGCGTCAGGGTGAGAGTTGTGGCCTCTGATCGGAAGCTCAGACGGCCGCCGCTGGCTTCCCGGGAGTCTGAATCGGCTGGGGACCCGGCTGGTTCATCGGCTTCCGCGCCGTGAGCACGCCGCGGGCGGCGGCGGTGTCCTGGTAGGCCGCCTCGCTGAATCCGGCGGCGGTGAGCCAGTCACTCATCTCGCCGGTGCCGTAGCACCGGCCCTGAGTGGCATGGGCCAGCGTGACGGAATATTCGGCGACCGGCAGCGGGCCGTCCTTGGCGTCGTTGAGGAAGGCGTCGTGCATGATGAAGAGCCCGCCGGGCGGCAGCGCCTGGAACGAGGCTGCAATCAACCGGAGCACCTCGGGCACGTCCCAATCGTGCAGCACGTTGGACCAGAGATGCGCCCCGTAGCCGGCGGGCAGGGGCTCGGTCATCATGTCGGCAGCGACCACGCCCACGCGGTCGGCGAAGCCGCGTTGGGCGATGAGTCGTGCGGCCATGGCATCGACGGGAGGTTTTTCGAGCACGGTGGTGGTGAGGTCCGGGTGGTGGGCGGCGAAGGCGCAGGCGTAAATGCCGGAGCCGCCGGCGATGTCCAGCAGACGGCAGATTCCGGTCACGTCGACGGCCCGGGCGGCGGCGGGTCCGAGGAGCGTGCCGCGACAATCCATGACGGCGGTGAAGCGTTCGGCGAAGCCTTCATCCTCCATGGCCGTATGCCAGTTGTCCTGGGCGGTGGTGCCTTGGCTGCTCCAGAGGACGGGTTTTCCGGTCCGCATGACCTCGAGCAAATCGAGCACACCCGGGCGTTGCCGGAGCGGAGCGTAGTATGGATGGAGGCACCAGGGAGAGTCGGTCGCGAGATGCTCGGCGGCCAGCGGCGTGAGGTGCAGGGCCCCGTTGGCGGCACGTTGCAACAGGCCCTGAGCCCGGAAGAGCGTGATCATGACGTCGGCCAGACGCGGTACGATCTGAAACTGCGCGGCCATCGCCGCCTCCGTCGCCCCGTGCGCGCCCTGGGCGGCGAGCCAGGAAAACAGGTCGAGATGAACCAGCGCCACGGTCAGCAGGTCGGAGGCATAGAGCCCGTCGCGCAGACGATAGAGCGCAGCGGGATCGGTCTGGGGGGCGAACGTGAGATCTATCGGACGCATCGCGGAAACGGGTCGGGGAGGCCGGAAGTCAGGCAACAGCACGCACCCGGGAAAGCCAAGTCCCAAGGCACCACGGCCCGGACGCGCCCCACCAGTTGCAGGCGGTGAGCATAGGCGTGTGGGGACAGCAGACGTCTTCTGTGGGGACATGCCTACGGCGCTGCGGCTGCGTCGCATGGTGCCCGGGTTGCGCCCGGGGAGGAACCACGCACAGGACCACGCACAGAAGAAGGCGGACGCGGGCCGCGCGGGGGACGCGCCGCCGGTGTCGCGTGAGGCAGAAGGTGGGGCGTGACCTCCGGGCACGCAGGCGGTGAGGATGGACGTGTGGGGACAGCAGGCATCTTCTGTGGGGACGTGCGGTCCGGCCCTGCGCCTGCGCCGCATGGCGCCCTGGTTGCAACCGGGTTGTGCCTGGGTTGTGCCTGGGTTGTGCCTGGGTTGTGACCGGATTGCGCCCCCCCCGGGGGGGGAGGCGCAGGACCACGCACAGAAGAAGGCGGAAACGGGCCGGGCGGGGTGAGCGCCCACCGCCTGCGCGCCCGGAGGTCACGCCCCACCAGTTGCAAGAAAAGGTGGGACGTGTCCTGCGGACGCGTGGGCGGCGGGTGCCTTGGTGCGGTTAGGGGCCGGCGCGGACCCGGAAAAAGCCCTCCGTCCCGCCCAGGCTTGGCAGGAGGCAGCAGGCGCGCGGCACGCGGACCCGTTCCATGCCATCGGGCTCCAGGGTGGCGGGCCAGCCGGGGTCCGGAATGTCGTGCCACTGGCCGAGGTCATCCGTCCCCTGCAGCACGGTGGCGAGCCGCAGACCGGGTTGGCGCGTGAAGAGCAGATCGACGGTGCCATCGGCCGCCGGCACCAGTTCGAGCGATTGTTCGAGGCGTGGCAGGTCGGCGCTGGCGGCCTGGAACGGGCTGGGCAGGCTGGAGGCGGCGATCTCAAGCATGGAGCCCTCGGACAGGTCGGCTTCAGCCGGCTGGGAGAAGGCGGATGCGGGCACGCCCTGCTGGGTGGTGCCGGGGCCGGCCCAGCGGAGGACGAGATACGAGTCGGAGTAGAAGTCCTGGTATTCGACC
>Ga0209702_10001419_pt1 | contig 45986 bp, 39 predicted proteins | sample FRY01_FD_187210 | JGI IMG/M metagenome (GOLD analysis project Ga0209702, IMG submission 187210) | Freshwater microbial communities from Lake Fryxell liftoff mats and glacier meltwater in Antarctica - FRY-01 (SPAdes) (version 2) | ecosystem: Environmental > Aquatic > Freshwater > Ice > Glacier... | reverse complement strand
AATCGAAGAATTCGTAAATTCGTATTTATTCGTACATCCGTAAACCAATTTAATTAAAACAGAACGAGTGCGAAAAATCAACATATTCGTAAATCCGTATTTATTCGTACATCCGTAAACCAATTTAATTAAAAAAGAACAAATGCGAAAAATCGACATATTCGTAAATCCGTAAAAATCCGCTTGCACTGAGCTTGTCGAAGTGTACATCCGTAAACCCTTTTGATTAAAACAGAACAAATGCGAAAAATCGACGAATTCGTAAATCCGTATTTATTCGTACATCCGTAAACCCTTTTGATTAAAACAGAACGAGTGCGAAAAATCAACATATCTGTAAATCTGTATCGATTCGTACATCCGTAAACAGTCCCTATACTTCATATCCATGTATAATTTTTATAACAAAAAAAACGGACCAATTTGCATCGGCCCGTTTCTATGAGAAGGAATTTTATTTTCGTTTATTTCACCGAGTTGATGATGGCTTCGAAGGCTGCAGGATTGTTCATCGCTAAATCAGCAAGCACTTTGCGATTTAAATCTACATTGCTCGCATGAATCTTACCCATGAATACAGAGTACGACATTCCATGAATGCGTGCTGCTGCATTGATACGTTGAATCCACAAACCGCGGAAATTACGCTTCTTGGTCTTGCGATCGCGATACGCGTATTGTAAACCTTTTTCGACAGTGTTTTTGGCAACTGTCCATACATTTTTACGGGCTCCGAAATTACCCTTGGCGAGCTTAAGAATTTTCTTTCTTCTTGCTCTAGCCGCTACGTGATTGACTGAACGTGGCATATTGTTTTCGTTTTTTTGGCGTTAGCGTCCTTTTTCAGGAGGATCTTTGAAGCTAAGTACCGGGTTTAAATAATAATTTTTTTAGCTGCTGGTGTTCGGCAATTAAGCCATTCCTAACATTCTCTTCACTCTGTACTCGTCTGTTTCGTGAACAAGTCCAGTAGCGGTTAATGCACGCTTTGCCTTGGTCGACTTCTTGGTTAAGATGTGACTCTTGAAGGCATGCTTGCGTTTGATTTTTCCTGTGCCAGTAAGCTTGAAACGCTTTTTAGCACTGGAGTTGGTTTTCATTTTTGGCATGACAATTTTTGTTAATGCTTAATTATTAATTTTCCGACTGGTCGACCACTTGCGTTGTGTCAGCATTGCCGGATTCTTTTTGATCCTCCGTTTTCTCTGCACTCTTTTTCGCAACTGGCTTTTCCGCTACCTTCTCATCCGCAGTTTTGGCCGGTTTACTTGGTTTCTTGTTTGGCAATGGAGCAAGGTGTAAGAACATCCTGTTTCCTTCTAACTTGGGTAACATCTCCACTTTACCGAATTCTTCCAAGGCCTGAGCAAATTTCAATAAGATGATTTCTCCTCTTGCCTTGTAAGCAATTGCTCTTCCTCTGAAATGAACATACGCTTTCACTTTCGCTCCTTCCTCAAGGAATTTCGTGGCATGCTTCACTTTGAAGTTGAAATCGTGCTCGTCGGTATTGGGACCGAAACGAATCTCTTTTAAGATTTGCTTCGAAGCTTTGGCCTTCGTTTCCTTTTCCTTTTTCTTGCGCTCATACAGGTATTTCTGATAATCGACAATTTTACAAACGGGTGGATCTGCTTGCGCTGCGATTTCTACTAAATCAAGGTTTGCATCTTCCGCTAACTTGATGGCTTCCTGAATGGACAAAACCTGCGGCTCACCCGTATCGCCTACCAGACGAACGTGAGTAGCCTTGATTTTGTCATTGATGCGATGTTCCGCTTCTTTTTTAATCGGTCCCCGACCTCTTCCGAATCCGGGTTTGTAAGGAAAAGTTGCTATGTGGCCTCCTTTTATTTGTTAATGTACTATTATTTAAACACTTAATAACTCTTTAATTTCCGCTATGATTTTGTCAACAAAATTCTGGAGTCGCATCGTCCCCTGATCCCCTTTGCCATGTTGGCGCACTGAAACAGAGAAGTCCAACTCTTCCTTCTCACCGATAATCAGCATGTAAGGAATTTTTTTGATCTCGGCATCACGAATTTTTTTGCCGATTTTTTCGTCACGGTCGTCAACGAGCCCGCGAATATCGGAATTTATAAGGACTTGTAAAACTTTTTTTGCGTAGGAATTGAATTTATCGGAGATGGGCAGGATGGCAATTTGCTCAGGGGCAAGCCAGAGTGGGAAATTACCTGCATAATGCTCAATGAGGAATCCGATAAATCGTTCATGCGTTCCTAGTGGCGCACGATGAATGCAGATGGGTGTCTCCATTTCGTTTTTGGCATTGCGGAATGTTAAGCCAAAACGAGCCGGTACTGCGAAGTCTACCTGATTGGTTGCCAGCGTGAACTCGCGTCCAATAGCACTCCAAACCTGCACGTCAATCTTGGGTCCGTAGAAAGCTCCTTCGTCAGCTACTTCCACATAAGGAATCTTGGATTCAATCAACACCTGACGAACCATGTCTTCTGTTTCCAACCACAATGCTGCATTGTCCACGTATTTCTGTCCGAGTTTGCTCGGCTCATGGGTCGAGAAGCGCATCACATATTTCTCAATTCCGAAAATTCTGAAATATTTAAGATACATATCATTCACCGCATTGAACTCATCAGCAAACTGCTCCTTGGTACAATAAATATGGGCATCGTTCATTTGCAACTGACGCACACGCATCAGCCCAAACAATTCACCACTTTGTTCATAGCGATAACACGTTCCGTACTCTGCCAAACGCATCGGCAAATCACGATAACTCAAATTCATCTCCTTAAAAATTTTATGGTGATGCGGACAATTCATCGCTTTGAGATAATATTTCTCCCCATCAAATTCCATGGGTGGATACATGCTATCGGCGTAATAGGGAAGATGTCCGCTCGTGAGATACATACTTTCCTTCGCAAGATGCGGGGTACGCACACGTTTGTAACCGGCCAATGCTTCGGTCTTTTTCGCCAAACGTTCCAATTCTTCAATCAACACGGCGCCATTCGGCAACCAGAGTGGTAAGCCCGGACCCACATCATCATCGAAAGTGAAAATTCCCATTTCCTTTCCAATTTTACGATGATCGCGTTTCTTCGCTTCTTCCAACATCGTGATGTATGCTTCCAACTCCGATTTTTTCGGAAAAGTAATTCCGTAAATACGGGTCAGCATCGGATTGTTCGAATCGTTCTTCCAGTAAGCGCCCGCTACGTTGGTCAGCTTAATGGCTTTAATCGTACTCGTGTTTGGAATGTGCGGACCACGACACAAATCAGTAAAATTTCCCTGTGTGTAAAGTGTGATTTTTCCATCTTCCAGATTACTCAGCAAATCGAGTTTATAAGGATCATTTCTCTCTGTAAAATAAGCAATCGCGTCGGCTTTACTAATTTCCTTGCGCACAAACGCATTGCCAAACTTCGCCAGCTCGGCCATTTTATCTTCAATCTTCTTCAGATCATCTGCAGAAAAAACAATTCCTCCGAAATCTACGTCATAATAAAATCCATTTTCCACGGGCGGACCCACCCAAAATTTAACAGTAGGATAATAAAACTCCAAGGCTTCTGCCATCAAATGCGCCGACGAATGCCACATCGTACTTTTCCCTTCTGCATCATTCCATGTTAGCAAAGTCACTGTTGCATCTTGCTCAATGGGACGGTTCAGATCCTGGACTTCGCCATTCACCTTCGCCGCCAATACGTTTCTCGCGAGTCCTTCCGAAATGGATTTGGCCACATCCATAGCAGTACTTCCCTGTGGAAGTTCGCGCACGGATTGATCGGGTAAAGTAATTTTAATATTCATTTTTCTCTTTTCGAAGGGTGCAAAGATAATTCAATTGCTGTGAATCGAGCATCAAAAATTCGGAAATCCATTACATTTTCACATCTACCATAAGACTTCCAAAAGCCGGCAAATAAAAATTACCATTTTCGGGAGATGGGTGGATCGCGGAACGATGAATTATTTCAAAATCAAAAGGCACATCTTCATGTTTTAAATACAGATCTTCGTTCGATAAATTATGCATCACCAACACCTTTTGTTGGATATGAATTCTTTGAAAAATCAGCACCGCCGGATCTTTACAAATTACATTTTCAATACTTCCCTTTTCCAATGCAAGATTATTTTTTCGGATAGCCGATAACGTTTGGTAGTGTTTAAAAACAGAATTCGTATCGGTTTTCTGTACTTCGTAAGATGCGAGGGTAGAAGGCAGATTATATTTAGAAGGTAGCCAGCTGCATCTTTTCTCAGAATCCTTCCAAGTCCAGGGGAAACATTCACGAACATACTCATCCGGCTTCCTCCCGAACATGCCTAGTTCTTCGCCGTAATACATGAAAATTACTCCTGGCAGCGTAAATAAAATCGATGCTGCCAATTTTATCTTTTCAATATTTCCATCTAAGCAACTTGCAATTCGTTCCTGATCATGATTGCTCAAAAAAATGGAATCTAGCGCCGATTTATCCTTCGAGCGATAATTCTCCTGAACATTTTTCAGCCAATCGGCCAAACAATTTTGCTTTTTATCCCGAATAGCTTTGATGATTAAATCTGCCAATTCAAAATTAAATGCGCTCGTCAATCCATTCTTAAAATAGGGAGCGATGTAGTTACACGACTCCGTAATTTCACCCACCAGAAAAACTTTTTCATCTAACGCTTTTTTGAATTCTTGCCACCAAATAGTGTTATCCTTCTCTCTACCTTTCGGAAAAATATGCATCGCCGCATCCAACCGCAGCGCATCTACACCCAATGAAATCCAAAAATTCGCTACTATAATTATCTCCGATCGAACAAGAGGGTTATCGAAATTCAGATCCGGCATTCCCTTCCAAAAAAGTCCGTAATAACATTCATCCACCGGACCCTTTTCCGGGACATGCCAATCGTTCAAATTATTTTTCAGCACCTCAGAAGCCTTCATCCAATTAAAGTAATTTCTAAACGAATTATCCTTACTCTTCAATGCTTCTTGAAACCAGTTATGTTCTTCGCTAGAGTGATTTAACACCATATCCAGCATTATTTTTATACCCTTTTCATGCGCAGAAAAAATTAAATTTTTAAAATCATCCATCGTTCCATAGGTCGGATCCACATCATAATAATCCACCACATCGTATTTATGATACGAAGGCGCGGGATGAATCGGCGAAAGCCAAATACCTTCCACACCCAATTCAACAAAATAATCGAGCGAATTTCTAATTCCCTTCAAATCACCAATACCATCGCCATTGCTATCGGCAAAACTTGGGACGAAGAGGGAGTACCATTGCATGGAGTTTGGAGTATGGAGTGAGGAGTTTGGAGTTTGGAGTTTGGAGAGAGGAGTATGGAGTATGGAGTATGGAGTTTGGAGTGAGGAGAGTGGAGAGTGGAGTAGTCCTTGAGCGTAGTCCGATAGAAATCTATCGGGCGAAGGGTCGATTGGTTGATTGGTTGATTGGTGAAATTAAATTATTAAAGTTCAATTGACAATAATTCATTTATGAATAAATCTTCTTTTATCAACCTGCTCTCGGTCTCAAGCTTGGCTTACTTGAGTCAATAGTAGCGTCGGGGTGCGAAGTCGAAAGGGGCCGCAAGATTTACAATAGAAAATATTGAAATGCTAGCCTCAATAGAATTTGCTGTTTTAACACTAGAGACACAAGAGGTCACTAGAGAGCACTATAAAATGATAAAGAACGATAAAGAAGAATAAAAACCTCTTGTGTGCTTTTGTGTTCTTTAGTGATCTCTAGTGTTTAAAAAAGGGATCAAGATTTAACGGATTTAGCTTATTTTCACTAATTGTACACAGCCGAAAAGCAATCTTCACTTCGAAAAGCTAAGGGGCTGCCAATTTACCAAGCTGCCAATTCCAAAGTTTTGATTACAAATAATTCCGCAATGATCTGTCAAATCTGTTAAATCAGTGTTCTATATTTTATAATTTTGAATTATATTAATATGGCAAAAAAATCACCACCACCTCAAAGCCCATCTCCCCGAAAATACGATTTCACATTTTTTGAAGATGTACATGCCTTAGCACGATTAATTCCGAAAGGAAGAGTCACCTCCTACGGAGCCATAGCAAAATATTTGGGAGCTGCAAAATCGGCTCGCATGGTCGGCTGGGCAATGAATGCTGCACATGGAGCAATTCCTCCGGTGCCTGCACAACGCGTAGTAAATCGCAACGGATTACTCAGCGGCAAACATCATTTCGGATCTGTTGATGCCATGCAAAAATTATTGGAGAAAGAAGGTGTCGAAGTTGAAAATGATCAGGTTGTAAAATTCAAAGAACTTTTTTGGGACCCTGTTTTGGAATTGGTGGATTTGTGAATTGGTAGTTTGGAGGATTCGTTAATTTTTTTCTAGTTGAGCTTAAAATTTTATCTACTCGGTAGGAAATTCCTTATGGGCCACTGATTTATTAAGATAGTCATGATTTTTTAAGATTTAATCTAAACATCAAGCTGTTTAATTGATCACGAAATAGTCATTTCTAATTACCTTCCATTAACAACCAGCAACCAACAACCACCAACCTGCTACCCAGAGCGAAGTCCGATAGCTATCGGACGAAGGGAACAACCAGCAACCAACAACCAACAACCAACAACCTGCTACCCTGAGCGAAGTCCGCTAGCTATCGGACGAAGGGAACAACCAACGACCAACGACTAACTACTAACTACTAAATTCCCTACCTTCGCCACACTCTATGTCAAAAGTACAATTATGCCTATCGGGAGGTGGTGCTCGCGGATTTGCCCATTTGGGTGCGGCAGAAGCTTTATCGGAACTGGGCTTTGAAATAGTTCGTATCAGTGGAACCAGTGCCGGTGCTTTGGCAGGATCATTTTTGGCAGCCGGATTCGAAGCTCGATTAGTTCTTGAAATTCTATTGGAGAATAAAATTTTTAAAATGTTTCGTGGATCTTTTCGAAGAGGCATTTTGAAAATGGATAAGGTGGAACTTTTTGTTCAACAGTATTTGCCTACAACTTTCGAAGAATTGAAAATCCCGATAAGTATCGCTGTTACTGATATTTTATCTGGAAAAGTATATTATCTTGAATCCGGAAATTTAATTCCTGCGATTCTTGGATCTTGCTCAATTCCCGGTTTATTTAAGCCGGTAAAGTATAATCAACTTTTAATGGTGGATGGCGGGGTTTTGAATAATTTGCCGGTAGAGCCACTTAAAAAGTTTAAGGAACCCATTGTTGGTGTTCATGTAAATCCTATCGGTGATATTGCGGTTCCAAAGAATACTTGGTCGGTGCTTGAACGAACTTTTCAATTGGGAGTATTGAGCAATACCGTTTATCGAGAAGCTGAATGTGCGGTGTTGGTTGAACCTCCAGAGTTAAAAAACACAAAAGTTTTTGATTATAAAAAGGCCCAGGAATTTTATAAAATGGGCTATAATCAAGTGATGAAACAAGAAAAGGAAATGTTGGAAAAGTTAAATAGAGAGCTTGTAGTTAAGTAGTTGTGTAATTTGATAGCACCAACTATCTTTGCACTGAATATAAAACAGAATTAAGACCGCGCGAAACCCATGGCACAGAATATTGAATTTAATAAGAACGAAGATCAAAATAAATTACTGCTGAGTTATTTGCAAAAGCGTTTGCAAGACGTATATCAAGGTGGTGGAAAGAAAAGTGCTGATAGACAAAAAGCAAATGGAAAACTTTTAGCACGAGAACGGATAGCCTACCTGTTAGATAAGGATGCTCCTCAAATTGAGATGGGCGCCTTGGCTGCTGATGGAATGTACGAAGAAGAAGGCGGTTGCCCTTCTGCGGGCGTGGTAATCGTTATAGGGTACGTGTCGGGCAGGCAGTGCATCGTGGTGGCGAATGATGCTACCGTGAAAGCCGGTGCCTGGTTTCCAATGACAGCCAAAAAGAATTTGCGTGCTCAGGAAATTGCAATGGAGAATCGTTTGCCAATTATTTATTTGGTAGATAGTGCCGGAGTTTTTCTGCCAATGCAAGATGAAATTTTTCCTGATAAAGAACATTTCGGTCGCATCTTTAGAAACAATGCGGTGATGAGCTCAATGGGAATTATTCAAATTGCAGCGATCATGGGTTCTTGTGTTGCCGGTGGAGCTTACCTTCCCATCATGAGCGATGAAGCAATGATTGTGGATAAAACAGGCTCTGTGTTTTTAGCAGGCTCGTATTTGGTAAAATCAGCAATTGGTGAAGATGTGGATAACGAGACACTCGGTGGCGCCACTTCGCAATGTGAAATTTCGGGTGTAACAGATAATAAATTTCCCGACGATCAAAGTTGTTTGGATTATATCAAACGTGTGTTTTCTAAATTGGGTCGTTTGCCCGATGCCGGTTTTGACAGAGCAGAAGCGGCAAGTCCAAAGAAGAATGAGAATGAAATCTATGGCATTTTACCGGAGGCGAGAGACAAACAATACGACATGCACGAAATCATTGAGCGTTTAGTTGACAACAGCGAGTTTGATGAGTACAAAGAAAATTATGGTCAAACCATTTTGTGCGGCTATGCCCGTATGGATGGATGGGCAGTTGGCATTGTTGCGAATCAACGTCATGTAGTGAAGAGTAAAAAGGGCGAAATGCAAATTGGTGGAGTGATCTTTAGCGATAGTGCCGACAAAGCAGCACGTTTTATCATGAATTGTAATCAGCGTAAAATTCCATTGGTATTTATTCAAGATGTGACCGGCTTTATGGTGGGTTCCCGATCGGAGCAAGGTGGAATTATTAAAGATGGAGCGAAACTCGTGAGTGCGGTTGCTAATTCAGTGGTGCCGAAATTTACAGTCATCATTGGTAATTCTTTCGGTGCGGGCAATTATGCTATGTGCGGTAAAGCGTATGATCCTCGATTAATCTTCGCCTGGCCAAGTGCACAAGTGGCGGTGATGGGTGGTGCGCAATCGGCGAAAACGATTTTGCAAATTCAAACGGCAACACTTAAGAAGAAAGGAAAGGAATTTACAGAGGAAGAAGAGCATGCTTTGTTGAAGAAAATTACCGATCGTTATAACGAACAAATGACAGCTTATTATGCGGCTTCTCGTTTGTGGGTAGATGCAATCATCGATCCTTTAGATACTCGCAAATGGATTTCTATGGGGATTGAAATGGCCAACCATGCACCTATTGAAAAGCAATTTAACGTAGGAATTATTCAGACGTAGAAATTCAATTTGTTTTTCAAAACATCCTTCAGAAAGAAAAAAAATAATGGCAAACATATTTGAATTTAATGGCTACCGTCCGGTGATTCACGAAAGTGCATTCATACACCCGAATGCAACGGTGACTGGAAATGTCATTATCGGTAAAAATGTTTATATCGGTCCGGGTGCTGCCATTCGCGGCGATTGGGGTGCAATTATTATTGAAGATGGTTGCAATGTGCAGGAGAATTGTACCATTCACATGTTTCCCGGAGTAACAGTACGTTTAGAAGAAGCTGCGCACATAGGACACGGAGCCATCATTCATGGTGCTCACATCGGTAAAAATGTTTTAGTAGGCATGAATGCAGTCATTATGGATAGAGTAGTGGTAGGCGCAAATTCGCTCATTGGTGCTCTGTGTTTTGTTCCCGAAGGCATGCAAATTCCGGAGAGAAAAATTGTAGTAGGAAATCCTGCGAAAATCATCAAGGACATAAGTGATGAAATGATTTCCTGGAAATCACAAGGAACGAAATTGTATCAGGAATTGCCGAATGAACTTTATTCTACTTTGAAAGCCTGCGAACCTTTGCGTGAAATTCCTACCGACAGAGAAGTTCAAATTTCAAATTATAATCCCTGGAATCAGAGTAAAAAGAAGGATTAATTGTGGATGTGCTGAAGATGAATTATATTTATAGGATGAAGAGATTATTGCTGTTGATGTTTGTTGTTTTGGGGATGAACACATCCGTCATGCAAGCTCAGATCCCCGTAATTTTACGTGTCACAGCGGCAGAACAAGCGGATAGTATCGGATGCAATTTTGTACACGAGCTTTGTAGAATAACTTACCTTGCTATACAAAGTGGAAAAGTTAAACTATGGAATTCGCTTGGCAAAGAATTTAATATTATTGCACAGAGTTTGAATGAAATTGATGCAAGTGCAGGGACTTCGTTTCAACAACAGGAAGTGATTTTTATTTATGAAACATGGACCAATCAAAACAAAGATTTGAAGAGTGTAACCAGTGGTTTTTTGTTTTCCAATAAAAATTCCAAGGGGGAAGATGTAGAATATGGATTTGTTGACTACACCGACTTGCAAGAATTTTTATTGAGAGAACGAGTGGAGACAAATGCCAACGGAAATTTTAATTCAAATTTGGCCAGTTTTCTGAATTCGAAAAATTACAATTATCAATTTTTGCAGTTTGCAGGGAAAGTAATTAATAATGTAACAGACTCTAAAAAAATCAGAGATGAGTACATCGGCTCTTTGAAATTTAATTTAAGCGCATTCGCTATGAATGAAGTGCCACAAAAATTAGTGGTATGGACACTTGATAAATCGACAGAAGCCAGCAAAGAGAAAACGGAGAACGGCAATATTTTATTGGAAGAAATTGGTGGTTATCTTCGAAATAATCAGGAAGTGTTTTTTAATTTAGGTGGCGATAAAGTTTTTAATTATACACAAAAAGCCAAATTGAAAGTAACTCGAATTGAAGTCAACGAATTGTGGAAGAAGGTAGGAGGAGAAGTTATGTATGATCCCTTGGGACTTATTATTTTTATCAACGATTCACCTTTGGTTGAAATTCCTTACCGCGAACTTTTGAAGATGGAATTAAAGGTGAATGATGTTCTTTTGATTGAATACATTCGTTTGAAGAATTTCAATTTTGTAATCCGAAAAATCAATCAACAGGAGATTTCCCGTAGCCAAGCTTATCTGTTTCAAAAGGCTTTAATTCAAGCTCCATGGAATAAATTGAGCTATTTTGTAGAGAACTATTAGTGCTGTTTTAAGAGTGAAAATCAATTAATTATTAGCGAAAATTTTCTATTCGCAGTATTTTTTTTATTTTCGTAGCATCTATTCCGGTTTTCGTATAAAACCGTAATCAACATTAAAAATCAAAAAATGACAAAGATTAAATTTGGAACAGATGGTTGGAGAGCCATTATTGCTGATGATTTTACAGTAGAAAACGTAGCGCGCGTTGCTGAAGGAACAGCCAAATGGTTGTTGAAGAAAAATGCAAAACCAAAAATTGTATTGGGTCACGATTGTCGCTTTGCAGGTAAGTTGTTTTGTGAAACAATCGCCAAAGTGATGTGTACACTCGGCGTGCAAGTAGAATTGGATAAAAACTTCGTTTCTACTCCAATGATTTCATTGGGCGCCGTTCGTCTTCAAAAAGATTTAGGAATTATCATTACGGCAAGTCATAATCCGCCTTCCTATAATGGTTTTAAATTGAAGGGTTCCTTCGGCGGACCTTTGCAACCTTCTTTGGTAAGCGAGATTGAAGATTTGATTCCGGATACATGCACTGTAGCCTATAGCACAATTGATATTGCTACTCTTGAAACCAACCACTCTTTAACTTACGTTGATCTTGAAACGATGTATGTCGATCATGTGAAAGCGAATTTCGATTTAGCAGCGATTGAAAAATCGGGATTGCATTTAGCCTATGATGCGATGTACGGCTCAGGCCAAAATGTGATGAAACGTTTGTTGCCGAATTTAACTTTCCTGCATTGCGATTACAATCCCTCTTTCATGGGCCAAGCGCCCGAGCCTATTCATAAAAATTTAACTGAGTTTTCGAATCTGATAAAGAACAGCGGAAAAATTGATTCCGGTTTAGTAACCGATGGTGATGCCGATCGTTTGGGATTCTATGATGGAAAAGGAAATTTCGTCGATTCACATCATATCATTTTATTGCTGATTCATTATTTGGTTAAGTATAAAAAGATGACCGGTAAAGTTTGTGTTGCATTCTCCACTACACCCAAAGTGGTGAAGTTGTGTAAGCATTACGGATTGGAAATTGAAACGGTGAAAATCGGTTTTAAATACATTGCAGAAATCATGATTCATGAAGACATCTTATTGGGTGGCGAAGAATCAGGCGGCATTGCCATTAAAGGGCATATCCCCGAGCGTGATGGTATCTGGATTGGACTTACTATTTGGGAATTCATGGCGAAGAGCGGAAAGACTTTAAATGATCTTATCGATGAAGTTTACGCCATCGTTGGTAAATTCTCATTCGAAAGAAATGATTTAGTCATCAAAGAAGACGTCAAATTGAAAGTTTTGGAAAATTGTAAAGCGGGAAAATACGATAGCTTCGGATCTTATAAAGTAACCAAAGTGGATGATATGGATGGCTACAAATATTTCTTTGAAAATGGCGATTGGTTGATGATTCGCGCTTCAGGTACAGAGCCTGTTCTTCGCACCTACGCCGAATCTTCCTCTAAAGATGCCGCCTTCGATATTCTTAACAGCGCAAAAGCAACCCTCTTGAATTAATAAGAAATAATCAAATTGTAAAAGCATCATCGTTATTCGGTGATGCTTTTTTTTATTTTCCATGGATTTGAAATTCTCATTTGCTCACGCAAAGGCCGATAGCTAACTGTCTCTGCGTGAAAAAGCAAGAAGGAATTTATTGAAGAATATAAATGTATTTTGAATAATACTATTTGAAATTTTGAAAATTAATTTAGTGTACTAGGAGTATATACTCATAGTTTGAATTAAAATTTTCTGATTACTTCGCCGTATTTTTCTTCTTTTTCACTTTCTTCTCCGGTTCTTCGTGGAAGAAATATTTTAAATCGATGCCGAAGTAATCACCTTGTAATTTAGTTCTTCCAATAGAAGTAAAAGGAATTGAAAAATCGCGTTGCGGATAATATTCAATTAATGTATTGTAAATATTTCCAACCGATCGTAAATAAACAAATCCTAAATAGAAATATCCCGATTTCTTGGTGCGGTATTCAACTCCTAAATGTGCCATCACTCCGGCATTTATTTTTTGTTCTCTTGCACTGTATTGCACATAATAATCTCTGTAGTTAGTCACATCAGAAGGAAAAATATTCAGATTACCACCTAGTCCAACATCCATCCATAAATTGGGATCTAGCTGAAGAAAGACAAGCAACGATATTGGAATTTCATACCCGATGATGGAAAAATCACCTGTTCCCGTAAAGCTGGTATCGGTCAATGTTAATTCGTAATTGCGCTTAGTATAAATGATTCCAGTTTCCAGTGATAAGCGCTCTGTAATTCCATGGCGTACGAGTCCACCAAAACTAATTCCCGATTTTTGTACTACGCTGTATTGAATGCTGCTGTCGCTGAAGTTGAGCGGACCTGTGCGAAAAAATTTATTTGGAAATCCCGGCCGTACAGTCAATCCAAAAGTGCTAACGTTCTTTTGTCCCATCAACATCTGAGCGAAGAAGAGTAGGGAGAATGAAATAATGAGCGTCTTGGTAATTTTCATTATTAGTTTTTACGGATCAGGCAACCTGTGATCCAAATATTTATTTCGTGAGTGTGAATGAGATTTTCCCGAAAGTAATTTCGGTTTCTACTAATGTGCAAATTCCCTTGTAGTACGTGTAGAAACTGCTTTTCCCGTTAGGAAGTACCAATTCATAGCGCTGATCTCCTGCTTTTTTTATAGTAAGCATCTCTCCAAATGTATCTGACCATACCGAACTTATTTCTTTCGGTTCTTCGAAATATAACTTGCACAAATTGTAGGTGATACCTTTATTCGCAAGTATCTTCTTTTCTTTTGTGGTACTTACAGTGTAGGTATTTCCGTTCTTTTTTGTCTCGCTCTTTGTATGCTCTTTTCCATTGGCGGTTTCTATAGCATTGGAAACCTGCAAAATATTTTTTTCGAAGGAGGCATCGATCCGATAAAAGAAATCAATCGATATCATTTTTTCCACTTTGATTCTACTTTCAAGATGGTATTTACTTTTAGTACTTCCGGTTTTCGAGGCCGTCATCTCGCCCATCTTTTCGTTGCCTAAGCGAATAGAATAACGAAGATTTTGCGCCGATATCGCATTCGATAGGAGCAAGAATACTATTAAGAAGATAAGAGTTGGTCGTTTCATATTTATTCAAAAGCCGTCGGTAGAAAATACCGACGGCTTTTTCGTAATTTTTTTATTAACGGAAAATAATACGACTTGTTGCCAAACCGCGATCCATCAGAACTTGAACGATGTATACTCCTGCGTCTAAGTTATTTCTCTCTAGAATCAATGATTTTTCATCAATTTGATTGTTAAAGTATACCTTCTTTCCCGTGATGTCAAAAACACTCACAGAACGAATCAACTCATCGTTCTTAGTTTTAATTGTCGTGCGCTCGTTAGCAGGATTCGGCTCAAAACTTAATCCTGCATCATTCACCTCAGGATTGTTCAATCCGGTAGTCAAATTCAAGCAGTAAACAATACGAGGATTTAAATAACCCATCACGGTATCGATATAGGCCAATGCTTTTGCTTTAGACATATCAGGATTTGTCATCAATGAATTGCTATATGCTGCACCACCTTGTGTATTGTATGGAGGCGGAAGGAAAGATGCAAAGAAAACAGTAGCAGTTGAATCGTACCATTCCCATGGTCCTGCTTGTTGTGCCGGTGATGTGAAGAATGGATATAATCCTTCAAATCCTTCATTTACTGTGTTAGCATAGGTGGTTAAGTTATCTGAAAACCCTGCATTCGCAAAGCAATTATTATTTCCATTAAAATTAGCTAAACGAACTGCTTCACGACTTCCACCTACTTCTACAACGAAGTCACCGGTGGTAGGTACAACTACATCACCAACAGCATAAGGTGCAAACGGATCACCTACCACGTGGAAGGCTACAGTAGGCGCATCACCAGGCTCTATCCAGGAGGTATCTCCCAAAGCACCACCCATGTTGAATACAAAATTTACTTCACTTGAATAACCTGGAGAATTGTTTGGGTTGTTTAATTGCGGAATTCCACCATAGCCATCGTAATCACCGAGTAAAGCTTGATTCACATAAGGCTGACCCGCAACGAAACCATAAGTAGCATTGTTCGCATTCGCTAGGAACTTAGGCAATGCAATTTCTGCCGGATCGTTTAAAGAAGTATAGGCTAGTGCTATGTACCCACCGGTACCAACACCTCCTAAAATGATATTGTTTGTGTCAATGCCAAAAGGATTGCCACCAGTATCAGCTGTAGCTCTGAAGTAGCGCACACAGGCTTTCGCATCAATCAATCCGCGGTAAACAGCTTGTAATAAAGTGCCGGTACGGATGTCCTGTCCAGTCGGACCAGATGCTTGTGGATTCCATCCTTGACGATACGTCATTGAAGCAGCAACGTATCCTCTTTTTGCAAACCGAGTACACATCTCAACAATGTTAGAATCTGTTTTTGATCCTGTAGGTTGTCCATTTATTACAACCGGTAAAAAACTTCCGGTGTGTAAAATGATCACCAATGGTCTTTCTGTTAGAGGATCCGGAGCGCCTGCTGGCGTATAAACATCCATTTTTAAATCCTGAGCAAATGGCGGATTACCAGAAAGTGCTCCGATTACAGTGATATTATTTCCGTAAGTTATATTTGCCGTTTTTGCTGCTGCCGGAAATATTGGAGTCAGATACCGTTGTGCGTTCACTTGCAATGCAAGTGCGAAGCAACAAGCAGCAGTTATAAATAATTTTTGTAAAGATTTTTTCATGTGAATGGTTTTTGATTGGTGTAAAGATAATTTTTTTCAGTATCAATCTTGCATATTAAATTTATACATTTTTAGATGGTCGATATCAAAATTCCATACGCCTGATTTCAAATATTTGAGATATTATTTAAATGAAAGGATAGAGGAATTATAAAATGGAAAATTGCTAATTTAAGACGATTTTTATTGAAATTAATCCTCAACTTTGTTATCATGTTTAAACGCATTCGGCTTATTTTAACTTGTTGTATTGTATTGATAAGCAATTCAATATACAGCCAGTGCATAAATGTTTTCCCTTTTCTCGAGGACTTTGAAACCGGTCAAGGCGGATGGATTAGCGGTGGAGGTAACAGCGATTGGACATGGGGAACTCCTGCAAAAGCTCGAATCAATAGTGCCGGAAGTGGAAATTCTTGCTGGATTTCCGGAGGTTTATCAAATCCTTCCTACAATGGCGGGCAAAAATCATGGATTCAAAGTCCTTGCTTCGACTTCTCCAATCTTTCCCGACCTTTCGTTAAATTCATGGTTTTTTGGGATACCGAACGTCAATATGATGGCGGCAATTTGCAGTATTCTGTGAATGCCGGTGGGAGCTGGCAAAATGTGGGATTTAATAGCATCAATACCGATTGCAAAACCTTAAATTGGTTCAATGCGCCGAATATCACGAATTTATCAGGACTTGCATCTCCGACTACCGGTTGGTCAGGTAGCACTTTGCCGAATAACGGTTCATGCTTAGGCGGAAACGGCAGTGGACAATGGTTGCCGGCTTCTTATTGTTTGAGTACGCTTGCCGGATTACCGAATGTTATTTTTCGTTTTACTTTTTGTTCGGGAACTTCTTGTAATAGCTACGATGGATTAGCGATTGATAGTTTTTCAATTTCAAATTTAACGGAACCGGTTCTTGATTTTACTTATACCTGCGAATCGTCCGATCGCGTTCGATTCGTTGCTAACGGTGGTGAATGCCCGTCATCGCAATCCTGGAATTTCGGCGACCCGAATTCTGCAAATAATACTTCTTCAAATTTAACGGATGTTCATACTTTTTCCGGACCGGGAATTTATGAAGTTAGCTTTACGATCAACGAACCTTGTATTGGTACATTTGTAAAAAAACGAACGGTAATCATTCCTGAAATCGGAACTGAAATTTATTCGGTTTCGTGTTCCGGTGCCGATGATGGTGCCATTCAACTTACCATACCATCCTACCAAAACTTATCGATTATTTGGAATACCTCTCCATCACAAAGTGCTGATTCCATCGGTATGTTAGCTCCCGGAATTTATCAGGTAACAGTGAATGCTGATTCTGCTTGTGCACAAATGAAAAGTTTTACGGTGGAAGTGGATGGTGATGGTGGACCTCGGCCTTCGTTGCCCAATGATGTGTTGTTTTGTGGTGGTGATGTGATACAAATAAGTCCGGGCGTTTTCAATAATTATTTATGGTCAGATGGAAGTACAGGAGAAAATTTATTAGTCACCGATACAGGTTGGTATAGCGTAACCGTAACGGATATCTCCGGCTGTTCAGGAGCTGATTCGCTTTATGTCAGAGAGCGTTGCTTTACAGATGTATTTGTTCCGAGTGCATTCACGCCGAATGATGATGGCATCAACGATATTTTTCGTACTTACTCCGGTGAAGTATTGGATTATTCAATCCGAATTTTTAATAAATATGGGCAGGAATTATTTTCTTCGAATCAACAAGAAATGGGATGGGATGGGAGTTTTGAAAAAGAAGATTGCCAAAACGATCTTTATGTCTGGCTTTTGAAATATCGTGGTCCTGATTTTAAAAAAAGAACTGAAAGAGGAATCGTTCATCTTTACCGATAATTTTTTATTTGCATATTTCACATCTTAAAAGCATGAAATTCCATAATTTGTTTTTGTAGAATGTTGATTTGTAACTAGTTTTAATTTGCTTTTGAAATTAGTATTTATTTGCCAAAATTTCAGGTCAACCGCTTCGCATGCCTTGTCATCTATCTTTACAAAAATGATCAAAAAGCATTCAGTTTTAATAGTGGTTTTGGTTTTAGTAATGGGATCCATTCCGAAATCATTGTTATTTTTTGAGTCTAAATTCCGTGAGGATTTTACTGCTTTAACTTTTTGTGATAAAAAAGAAATTCCAAACAATCAGTACCACGGAATTTCTCATCTAAGAAGGGAATTGAAAGCGCAAGATGAAAGAGATACTAAATGTGGAAATAATCATGTTGTGAAGTTTAAGGTAAGTACTTTTTATATTTCATCAATTGAGATTCTGTTATTTAATGTATCGAATGATTTTCAATTTCTAAATAATCAGGTGCGAAGTTATTCTGCTTTCATTTTACAGAATTTTCGACCGCCGTTTACTTAGTGAATTTAATCAGCTACTTCATTTGAAATGGACGACAGATTTCGCGTTTGTAGCAAGCAATCTTATTAAATCTTTAGAAAAAATTAAAAAATTTAGAAAAAATTAAAAAAATGAATAAATCAAAATTATTATTAGCCTTTATGGCACTTATTGTTGTGTGTTTTGTTTCTTGTGAAACCGACGAGAAGACCCCTGCTCCTGCGCCAGGCACACCCGGAACCGTAAAGTTAGGAATGAGTAATGTAGCGGGAAATGTAAATCTTGATGGTACTGGTGCAACTTCATATATCAACAGTTCCGGTGAATCATTTACCGTGAGTGCTTTTAAGTTTTATGTTTCTAATGTGCGTTTATACAACGGGGGTACATTAGTATATACCATGCCCGAGAGTTATTTTCTTGTGGATGAGGCAGCACAAGCTAGCACACAATTACATTTACTTGATGTGCCGGCAGGATCTTATACAAGTGTTCGATTCAATATCGGCGTTGATTCTGCACGTAATGTAAGTGGGGCTCAAACGGGAGCTTTAGATCCTGCCAATAACATGTTTTGGACATGGTCAACCGGATATATCTTCTTTAAGATAGAAGGAAAATCTCCGGCTTCACCGCAAGCAGATTCCTCATTTATTTATCATATCGGCGGATTTCAAAACGGAAATAATACCAACGCAATCCGCGAAGTTAATATCAATTTAGGTGGTGAATCCTTAGTGGTGAATGGAACACGTAATGCTGAAATTCATTTGTTAGTGGATGTATTGAAATTGTTTTCTACTCCTTCGAACATCAGCATTGCCAATTTAAGTTTGCATACGACGCCAGGCGGAAATGCCTTAACGATTGCCAATAATTATGTAAATATGTTTGAGTACGCTCACATTCATAATTGATTCAATCGTTCAGAGATTTTGTATTTCGGTTGTGTTGGATAATACAACCGAAATACAAAAATTGTGATGAAAAGGAATACGCTATTCATTGGTTCGCACTCATGTTTATTAAAGAATTTACTGCTTGCAAAAAGTAGGAGTGGCATGAAGTCAAGTCAATTGCATTTTTATATTCCTGAAGGATTTCAGGAGCCGGTATATAAATTTCAAAATATCCTGGTTACAATTGCCGGTTTTGGGGTGTATGGAAGCTTTGAAAAAGAGAATTATCAAAATGTGCTTTTTATTTGGCAAAGAAAATAAAGTGATCCCGATTTGAAAAAGTGAAACGATCTTGGCATTGTACATCTCTCTGGAATCGTCTGAAAAAAGTAAAATTTCACATCATCATATATATTAATACTTGATTTTCAGTTGATTTTGATTCGGCTGTGAGAATTGTCATGCTTATTCCAACCATCATTCAATTGTTTCCACTATTTTGTATTCTATATTTGCAACAATGTTAAATAAGCTTTCTGTTTTAATAATGGTTTTGGTTTTCCTGATCGGATCCATATCAAAATCATTATTGTTTTTGGAGTTTGAGCTCCATCAGGATCTTATTGCTGCTACTCTTTGTGAGAAAAAAGAAATTCCAAACAATCATTGTCATGGAATGTGCCATTTGATAAAAGAGTTGAATCAACAAGATGAAAGAGAAAGTGAACAAGGTGATGGTTTTCAAAACAAAACAGAGTTGAGTGCTTTTAACATTTCATCGCTTGAAATTTTATTTATCAGCGACTCGAAAGATTTTAAATTTGTAAGTTTTTTGGAGAGAAATTATTCCGCTTTTATTTTAATGGATTTAAGACCACCAATTGCTTAATTTAATTTTCTTGCTTTATTTCAATATGCACACACAACAAATACGTTTTTTTTCAATGTAATCTTACTAAATCCTTTAAAAAAAATTAAAATGAATAAACCAAAATTAATATTTGCCTTATTAACTGTTCTCTCTTTAAGTATTGTTGCATGTAAAGACGACGACGAAACGCCAAGTCCTGCAGCTCCTACAGCAGGAACAGTAACTTTGGAAATAACCAATGTTGCTGGAACTGTTAATGTAGATGAAACCGGTGCAACTTCTTACATCAATAGCTCCGGTGAATCCTTTACCGTGGAGAAATTGAAGTATTATGTGTCCAATGTTCGCCTTTATAATGGAGGAACTTTGGTGTATACCATGCCTGAAAGTTATTTTTTAGTAGATGAGTCAGTACAAACTAGTACTAAGTTAGAAATACCTAACGTACCTGCGGGTTCCTATACAAGTGTTCTTTTTGACATTGGTGTGGATTCCGCCCGTAATGTTAGCGGAGCTCAAACGGGAGCTTTAGATCCTGCCAATAACATGTTTTGGACATGGACAACCGGATATATATTCTTTAAGATAGAAGGAAAATCTCCGGCTTCACCGCAAGCAGATTCCTCATTTATTTATCATATCGGCGGATATCAAAACGGCAATAATACCAATGCTATTCGTGAAGTGAATATCGATTTCACCGGTGATTCTTTAGTGGTGAATGGTGCTCGTGAAGCAGAAATTCATGTTTTTGCCGATGTGTTGAAATTATTTTCTACACAAACTAACATCAGCATTGCCAATTTAAGTTTGCAAATGGCTCCGGGTGTAAATGCCTTACTGATTGCAGATAATTACGCCAATATGTTTACTTTTGATCATATTCATAATTGATTCGAACGTTCGTTGATTTTTTGTCCCGGTTGTGTCGCATGATGCAACCGGGATTTAAAAATAAAGAGATGAAAAAAAATAGACTATTAATCAGTTTCGCGCTCTTGATTCTTATCGGATTCACTGCTTGCAAAAAGTCTGAAGAGAGTGGAAGTCAAGTCTATTTTTATATTCCTGATGGATTTCCTGAGCCAGTATATAAATTTCAGAATAACCCGATTACTCCAGCAGGGTTTGAACTGGGGAGGAAGTTGTTTTACGACCCCGTTTTGTCACTGGATAGTACCATCTCTTGCGGCAGTTGTCATCAGCAATACGCTGCTTTTGCTCATGGTGATCATAATTTAAGTCATGGAATTAATGGATTGCTTGGCAACAGAAATTCACCGCCAATGTTCAACATTGCCTGGTTTCCTAATTTCATGTGGGACGGCGGTGTCAATCACTTAGAGGTGCAACCATTGGCTCCTATTACAAATCCGGTGGAGATGGGAGAATCGATGAGCAATGTACTCCTTAAATTAAAAAGAAGTTCGACTTATCCGAATATGTTCAAGCAAGCATTTGGAAGCGATACCATCACCACACAAGCAACGATGAGAGCAATGGCTCAGTTCATGGGAGCAATGATCTCTGCGAATTCTAAATACGATAAATTTTTGAAGGGAGAGGCTTCCTTTTCAACTTTAGAAATGAACGGATTGCAGTTGTTTCGTACGCATTGTGAAAGTTGTCATAAGGAGCCATTGCTTACGGATATGTCCTTTAGAAATAACGGTTTAGATGCAAACTTTAATGCAGATCCCGGTCGAGCTTTAATCAGCACTTTACCTCAGGATTCCGGATTATTTCGGGTTCCATCTCTGCGAAATATTGTTTTAACATATCCCTACATGCACGATGGAAGATTTAAAAATTTAAATGATGTATTGAATCATTATACTTCCGGAATTGTTCAAAGCTCAACGATTGATCCGATGTTTGCCTCTGGCGGAATTACTTTAAATGCACAAGAAAAAAGTGAAATCATTGCTTTCCTGAATACATTAACCGACTTTACTTTCATCTCCAATTCCAGATTTAAGGAGTCGCAATAAAATTAAAAAGTCATAAATGCATTTTCTATTTTGATGATGTTGGATGTGATCAAGGTGCAAGTCTGTGATATGCGGTAGTTTCATTGCATCAGCTTCCGGCGACAAAAAATAGAATGTCGATGTCTTTTCTGTAAGTTCTTTGGAGTGCCGCAACCGTTATGGAACAGGATTGACCTGTTTCTTCCATAAAAAACCATTCGTTGCTAAATTGAATTCAGGAGGAGAATTTTACCACTCAACGTTTTTTTTAATTGCTTTCGCTATTAACATGGCTTTGTCCATAAGTACGTTAGTAGCATATTTAATCACTTGTATGCTCTGAGTAGTTTTGACAAACACCCATTATGAAAAGGGTAGTAAGCTCGTCAATTATTTCTGTTGTTATTTTACTGCTGATAGCGGGTGGATTCTTTTACTTTCAATTAAGGAAAAATACCAAGTCTTCCGTTTACGAATTGATCCCTGCTGATGTAGCTTGGTTAGTCACCTTGGACCCATCTTCCGGTGATTTACAAAGACTATCAGGAAGCGCCTTTTTATCCGGTTGCGACTCCGTAGATGTTTTGAAAGATTGGAATAAGTCCCTCTTGTTTTTTGATTCCATCTGCACAAACAATGAACAACTGAAAGCAGCCTTTAAAAAGAATCAACTCTTAATAAGTGGACATGTAACCGGTCCGTCTTCATTCAGTCTGATGTATTTTTTAGATTTAGACGATGATCTAGTAAAAGCGTCGGAGGAGATTATCTCCTCCATGATGTCATCGAAAGGAAGTGTGCAAACAAGAATTTATAATGGCATTGAAATTAAAGAATTTAAAGCCGACAATGGCAACGTTTTTTCATGGGCCATTACAAAAGGAATTTTTATTGGTTCGTCCACTACTTTTCTAATTGAAGATGCGATTCGTCAACAAAAAAATTCTAAGTCGGTTTCTCCCGCTGCTATGATCCAGTCTTATTGCGAAGAACAGCCGAAAAAACTGATTGTAGCTTTGCACTATACCGGATTTTCAAAGTGGTTGAAAACACAATTTCGTGATCCTTCAGGTGTGAACCTGGCTCCTTTAGAGCGTTTGGGCGATTGGTCGGTGCTGAACATTGAGATGCATTCAACTATTTTTTCATTCAAGGGTCAAACTCTGGCGCCCGATTCAAGCACCTTCTTACGTCTCTTTGATGAACAAAAGCCTGTAAATCGAAAATTGAATGAAATGCTTCCGGCAAAAACAGCAGCCGCGGTAGTTTGGGGAATGAGCGATGCAGGTTTGCTGTTGAATACCATCAAGGAAAGTCAAAAGAAGTTAAGGCAAACGAGTGCTGCTTCCGAATTATTACCCTATTTTAAAACTTGGATAGGAGAGGAGCTGGCATTGGTAGTGACGCAGCCGGCAGGTAACTTGAGCGACAATAATTACATGGCGATCCTACATGTAAAAAGCATTGATAAATGCAAACGATCCTTGGAAGCACTTATGGGTTCTTCTGCGATCAATGAAGAATTATATAACGGCTATACTATCCGTTATATTGACCGAAAATGGATACTGAAAGATTTGTTCGGATCCTTATTTACTCCTGTAAATAAATTTTATTTCACACAAATAGGTAATTATTTGGTGGTCGGAAATCAAGCATCAGTTTTACGAGCTTATATTAATGATGTCAAGACAAATAGTTTATTGGTCAAGGAAGATCGCTTTAAAGCCTTAGCCACGCATATTCCTGCAAAAGGAAATTTATTTTTCTATTGTAGCATCCCTCAATCTGAAAAAGTATTTAGCAGTATAGCAGCACCGGCATGGGTCACCTGGCTGGCTGCTTATGGTGCCATTTTGAAAAATTGGAATGGTTTAACTTTTTCTATCAGTAATAATAGTGGAATGTATGCGACAAGTGGATGTCTTGGCTATTTTAATAAGAATGTTTTAGGGCCACAACTAGCATGGAATAATAAGTTAGATACTACCATTCTTGCAGGACCCTTTATGCCTGCCGGTATCAATGGTTTGATATTGGTTCAAGATGCTTCGCATCATTTGTATGCTTATGATAATTCAGGTTCGCTCAAGTGGAAGAAAAAACTGGAGTCGGCCTTAATGGGAGAGGTGCATGGAGTAGATTATTTTAGTAATTCCGGCACGCAATATTTATTGAATACACATTCATTTATTTATCTTTTTGATTCCACCGGTGCAGATGTGGGCAATTATCCATTCCGTTTACCTGCTGAGGCCAGCGCAGGATTAGCTTTGATGAATAAAGCAGCATTTGACGAGACTCGCTTTTTTATTCCCTGCAGGAATTTACGACTCTATGGTTACGGATTAAATGGAAAGCCTTACGCGGGTTTTGCTCAGGTACGATTACCGGGTGTGATTACACGACCATTATACATCAATGATTTCTTTAAAAGGATGATGCTCTTGGATGAAAGTGGATTGTGTTTTGCGATCGATTATTCCGGAACAAGATTATTTACAGTCAAAGAAAAGATCAACTTAGAGAATGAAAATGATTTCTTGCCTGGCTTCAATGAGCAGGAGTTTTTCTTTTATAGAGGAACTAAGGGAGAAATGAAAAAGGTGTTAGCGGATGGAACTGTGGCAAATGTCTTCGAGAATGAATTAGATTCGGTGAATGCTTTTGCTCATGGGGATTTAAACGGTGACCAGGAAGCAGATTGGATGTTCACTAATTCAAATGGAATTAATTTCAGAACAAACGATAACATCTCCTTGCTAAAATATAAATCAGCGGAATCTTTACATTCAATTTTTTACCACGACTTAGGAGTAAAAGTTTTTATTTCTGCATTAAGCGATAGCCGGTTGTTTTGGTACAACAGAGATGGAAGTCTCTCCGAAGGCTTCCCTATTCCTGCACAAGGAACACCACGGGTTTCGAAAGGATCTGGTACCGAAAAGTACATCTTGGTAAAAGGCGGCGCAGATAATTTGAGTTTGTATATTTTACAATAGAACCAATTGCTCTTTCTTACTTGAACTCGATACAAATTTCCGCGCGAGGAAATTCACTCGGTCAGCGGCGCGTCAATTCACTCGGTGAGCGCAGTTTTAATAATTTATTTCAGAAAGAGAAATGAGATTTCACTTTTTTAGTTACTGAGTGAAGCAGCGAGAGAAACAAGCGCCTCCATACTCTTTAGCTTGCTGAGTGCATCAGGCACGCCAGTGACTGATGTGTATCGAAGCAAAAAAAGCCTACATCTTCCGACGCAGGCTTTTATATATTTTTTGTTGGTAGTTCTTACTCTACAGCGAAATCAACTCTTCTATTCATCGGATTCAATGAAGTAGCCATAGGCTCTTTTTTACCTTTTGATTCAGTACTCAATCGAGTTGCATCAATTCCGTATTGTTTGATCAAATGATTCATCACATTATCAGCACGTCGTTGACCTAATTTTTGGTTTTCTGTATCGTTACCGATGATGTCACAGTTGCCCGTAATCTTCACTTTTAATTTTGGATTCGCTTGCAACACTTTTGCAATAACAAGTATGCGATCGTTAAAGCTAGGTTTGATAGTAGCTGATCCTAAATCAAAGAATACAGATGGTAAAAATCCTGTGCCATTCTTTCCGTTTGATCCACCAAGACCATCTGCACCAAATTCACCCGGCTTAGCAATAGTCATACCTTGAAAGTTTACTAAAGAACCTGCTGCAGTACTTGGCTCTAAGTCTCTGCTATCAGCAACACCGTCGCCATCCGTATCTGTCTCCGCTCCATTCTCATCCACTTTCGCTCCTTTTGGCGTGAAAGGATCTGAATCTTTACTGTCAATCACACCATCACCATCGGTATCAATTGCAGTTCCATCACCGTAAACTTTGGATCCTTCAGCAGTGCTGTTGTCTTTATCAAACAAATCAGAAACTCCGTCTTTGTCTTTATCCCCACTTAAAATGTCGATTTTCTCTTTCATATCAGCAAGGTCGTTGTAAACTACTTCCATTGGGTTTACCCATTCCATCGGCTTGTTTTTCTTTCCGAAAGTATAGTTAACTCCTGCCGTTAACATGATGTAATTATCGAATTCGGAAAAAGTTTTATCAGTGGCGTCAACATTGTCCGAAAATGTTTTGCGATAATCCAAGGACAATCCAATATCAATTTTGTTGATTTTGTATTTAAAGCCAAGACTCATCGGAAGCATCAATTCAGTAATATTTCCTGATTTACGCAATAAGATGGAATTAGAAGAATCGGATTTTACTTCAGCATCGAAATTGAAAAATCCAATTCCTAAAGTAGCGACCATGTGGAAATTTTTATTTCTGTTTAAGAAAGAAATATTTCCGAAATTGTAAGTCATCTCTAATGAACCTTCGTACATCGGGCTTTCATAATCAACCGCCCATAACTTAGTACCAACTCCGCCTGAGCCTGGAAACTGAACAGATTGATAACTGGTATCTAAATATTCTTCATCGTTTCCACTGAATTTTGAAAGCATACCACGTGCTCTTAAACCGATAGAGTGGGTAAGTTGATTGTGCACTTGTAATCCAAAAGCTGGATTCACAAATGCTGCATCTAAGAATCGATTATTGTTTTGACTTCCTTTTAACAAGTCGCCCAATAAATGACTTGCTCCTACAGAAAGCCCCACCGACCAACGATCGTATTCAGATTTCTTTGGTAATCCATAATTAGTAGAGCTACTTGAATTAGTTTGCGCTATTACAGGCAAGCTAATCGATAGTAGGAAGGCACAGAGTAAACTTTTGATTTTCATGCTTAAGCAATTATTAATTAGCTTGCAAAACTAAACAAATCTCTTAATATCTCCCCAATAGATCTGAATTAAGTACTGATTAAATTTATAGTTAAGGACAAATATTTAAAACTTCATTTGGATGCTCTTCTTTTAAGAGTTCCAAAATAAAACTCAAGTCTTTATGTTCATTGACGAAGTCGAGATGGTCGGATTCTAAAATGATAACCTTTTGATTATTAAGTGATTGCAAATAATTTGTGTATTGTTTACTTACTTGGTTGAGGTAATTAGCAGGAATGCTTTTTTCGTAATCTCGCCCTCTTAAGGCTATGTTTTTTAGCAATAAATCAGTGCTTTTATTCAAATACAGGATTAAATCGGGTTGATAAAGATCTGCAGAAATCAACTTATAAAATTTGCTAAATAAATCTAATTCAGCACCTTTTAGATTAACTCGAGCAAAAAGCAAACTTTTTTCGAAAATATAATCTCCAATTAATAATTGCCCATTTTCTTCTGCCTTTTTTTGTTCACTCTTGATTTGTTGAAAGCGTTCTGCGAGAAAGGACATTTCAAGTGGGAATGCAAATCTCTCCGGCTGTTCGTAGAATTGGGGGAGGAAGGTATTTTCTGCAAATTCTTCTAAAACTAATGACGCGTTAAATTTAGTAGCGAGTATTTTTGCAAGCGATGTTTTTCCCGCTCCAATGTTTCCTTCAATCGAAATAAATTTATATGGAAAGGAATTGCTCATTGATGTTCCGGATTTAATTTAAGTACAGCACATGTATCTGTACAATGATCAAGCATCCACTGATTCGTTTTACCGGTTACCGGATGAATGTGTTCAGGAATTAACTCGCAAAGAGGAACCAACGTAAAGCGTCGATTACAAATTCCAGCGTGTGGAATCAGTAATTGATCGTCTTTGTAAACAATATCATCATAGTAAAGTATATCGATGTCTAAACAACGCGGTCCCCATTTTTCATATCTGATTCTGCCAGCACTTTGTTCAATGGTTAAAATAGTTTTTAATAATTTTATAGGATCTAAATTCGTTTGAACGTGATGCACTGAATTTAAAAAATCGGCTTGTTGGGTGTTTCCCCATGCTTTGCTGCGATAAATAGAAGAGCTAGTAACTATTTTCCCAACCCAAATTTCAATTTCACTCATGGCAAAACGAAGAAACTTCATTGAATCCCCTTCGTTGCTTCCCAATAATAAAACAGCTTGATGTTGCATGGTGCAAAGATAGGACAATCCTTTTTTTTAATTCAGCAGATCCTGAATTTGTGAATAAATTCTCAGATTGAAAAGGATATCGAAAAGAAGAGACCTATTTTCATCTTAACCGTAGAAAAGATAAATTCCAAACGATTATTAATTACCTTTTATATAGAGAATATTCAAATTCTACGCTATTCTTTTTGTCGGGGTTGTCGGAGTTGCTTATTGTAGCCTTCAACTTTTTATCACTGATTCTTTTATAAGTGATGAACTTTGGAAAATCGTTTTCTGAGTTATGAAACATCCAATAATTGGAAGTTTGCAAAATCATTCCAAATGCAATTGGACGTAATCCATGCTGAGACTTTACTAAAGGTTCATAAATGATATTCTGTTCAAATACGAAAAGGCGTAAGTATTCATTGTGAACAGAATCTTTATTGGCTTTGATGATCCATGATTCACCAATCATGCTGCTGTCATTTTCTACACTCCATTTTTCAAAAAGTGTATCTTGTTTTTGTAATAAATACCAAGTGCCTTGCCAATCTTTTAATTCAGAAGGAAGCAATTGTCCCTTAGAGCTCAAACAAAAGAAGCTTAGTAGTACTGTGAATAATATATGCTTAAATGGAGAAATTTTGATGCTCATTGATTTAAATTTGCTTGTCTAAGTTATGGAAAATATTTCATTGATCACGTTTATTGAAGCAGCCGCCGTAATGGTAAGTTCCGTTTCCGGAATGATCAAGGCTGCGGAAAAGAAAATGGATCTTGTCGGCGCCTATAGTGTTGCTTTATTGGTGTGTTTCGGTGGAGGTACTTTGCGTGATTTACTATTAAATCGAAGGCCATTTTTTTGGGTCGAGAATGAAATTTATCTCTTCATTGTACTGCTCGTTACTATCGCTTTTGTATATGTCCCTTCTGTTCATAATTTAACAAAGACGCTTCATCGAAGAACTAATACCATAGAAGCCATCGGCTTGGGATTATTTAGTATTTCCGGACTTTTTGCTGCATTGAATATGGGCATGCCGCTTTTTTCTTCTTCACTGATGGGAGTCATCACGGGTGTTGCCGGAGGCGTTTTTCGTGATGTGGTGATCAATGAAATTCCGGTTATCTTTAAATTCAAAGGCGGACTTTATGCCGTCGCTTCCTTTATCGGTTGCTGGATCTGTATCTTCTTCTTGTATTTCTTTGATGCGGCCTTCACGGGATTCATCATTGGTGCCATTTCAATCGTTGGCATTCGCTTGACATCGGTTTATTTTGGATTGAAACTTCCAAAACCACTTTGGGTGAATGATGAAGAAGATTGATTTGAATTTATTTTAATTGGTCTTTTTCAGATGTGATTTTAGATGGAATTTTATGTCTATAATTATAAGTTATCAAGAATGTAATTCGTCATCATCGTGTACAGATGCAACCTGGTGTTTCCGCCACGTATGCTGTGGTTTTTGTTGGGGTAGATGAATAAATCGAATTGCTTGTTTGCTTTCACCAAGGCCGTTACGAAATCCATACTGTTTTGCATATGTACATTGTCATCTGCTGAGCCATGCACTAAAAGTAATTTTCCCTGCAAATCTTTAGCAAAATTAATGGGTGAGTTTTCATCATAGCCTTTCGGATTTTCTTGCGGCGTTTGAAGGTATCGCTCAGTATAAATATTGTCGTAATATTTCCAGTTGGTTACCGGTGCCACCGCAATGCCGGCTTTGAAATTACCTGATCCTTTTGTCATCAACAATGCAGTGAGATATCCACCAAAGCTCCATCCCCAAACACCAATGCGTTTTGAGTCGACATAAGATTTATCTTTTAAATAATTCACAACACTCAATTGATCTTGTACTGCTAAATGTCCCATGTTTTTGTAAATGGAATTTGCGAACTCTAAGCCGCGTCCAGGCGTTCCTCTGTTATCGACACTAACAATGATGTATCCCCGCTGTGCTAACATTTGATGCCATAAATAATTTGAACCGTCCCATGCGTTCATCACCGTTTGTTTGCCCGGACCACCATAAATATGCATCAGTACAGGATAAATCTTTGAAGGATTAAAATCAGGTGGTAGTATCATCCATCCATATAATCGAACTCCATCTTCACTTAATAAACTTAATGTATCTAATTTGCCCAACTTATAACTTGATAAAACTTTTTTCACGGATGCATTCTCCTCTAAAATGCGAAGCGTTTTCCCATCATTCGAATTCAATGTACAAGTAAATGGATTTCCAAAAGAAGAGTAAGTGTCGGCAAAATATTTTAATCCGGAACTAAAACTCGCATTGTGAACACCGGGAGCTGTACTTATCGTCTTCTGTTTTCCGCTAAGCGTAGTAGAATAAATTTGCCTCTCTAACGGACTTCGCTGTGCACTCTGATAATAAAAAGTTCCTGATTTTTCATCGAAGCCATAATATTTGGTTACATCATATTTCCCGGATGTAATTTGCTTGATTAATTTACCATCCATTGCATGTAAATAGATGTGATTAAATCCATCTCGCGTAGAGGTCCAAATGAATTTTTTTCCATCCTTCAAGAAAGTTAAATCATCGGTAACTTCAACGAATGAACTGTTTTCTTCTTTTAAAATAGTCTGACTCTTCCCTGTAGAAAGCGAGTAAAAAACTAATTCAAGTACATTTTGTTGGCGGTTGCTTTTTTGATAACTCAATACATCCGGATTTGGTGTCCATTGTATGCGCGGTACATACTCCCAATCTTCGCCGGTCTTAAATAGTTGTGTTGTTTTGGCACTTTGCAGATTATATACATGTAACGAAACAACTGAATTTTTTTCTCCAGCTTTCGGATATTTATAAAGTTCTTCCTTCGGATATAAATCTCCGTAAGTGGTCAGATTAAATTCTTTTACATCACTTTCGTCAAATCGATAATAAGCAATATTATTTCCATTTGCCGACCAGGCAAAAGCTTTGGACATGCTAAATTCTTCCTCATACACCCAGTCCGTTGCGCCGTTAATAATGCTGTTCTTCAACCCATCTGAAGTAACTGTTTTTTCAATTTGCTTCTGAATATCCCAAATGTAAAGATTGTTGCCGCGCACATAAGCCAGCTGCGACCCATCAGGAGAAAAGGAGCCGTACATCGATTTACCATTTTGAGTAACTTTACTTAATTTCCTACTTTCCAAGTCATAAAGGAAATAATCTTCACGTGTTGAATGCCTGTAAATTGCTTCTGAATTCACACTCAATAATATTTTTTTCTCATCGGGGCTAAAGGAGTAGGAAGAAAAATCTAAGGCTTCTTTTGCTGATTGAATATCTGAAGGTCGTAAAATAGTATCTACTGCTTTTCCTGTGCTAAAGCTGTAACGAATAATTGATTTTCCTTGCTCATATTTTTCAATGCCGGAATAATAATTATCATCATGCATGGAGTTGAATCCAGCGACCGTTCTGGCAAAAAGTTTTGAACTCCCATAAATGTCTTCAACCTGAAGTGTAGCCTCCTGAGCTACAGAATGAATGGGCTTGATGAGTATTGAAATAAGGCAAATACAGATGGATAGAATACGCAGCTTCATAAATTTTATTTATCCTTCAAAACTACAAAAAATCTCAGTTTATACCATTGCATAAATGCCTAAGTGGTATATTTGCTTTCATAAAAACCAAGAAGATGAAAAGCATTTGTTTAACCTTATTTACAACAATTATTTTAACACTTTCTACATGGGCTCAATCAACAGGCGTCCATATTAAATACAATATGTCTTATTCAGAATCTGGCTTGACAAAAGAAGAGTTATCAATGATGCCTGAAGAAACTGAAATGTGGTTAAAAGGGGATTTGGTGAAAATGCGAATGCCAATGGGTATGGGAATGCAAAGTGATGTGCTTATTTTGAAAGACAAAGTGGTTTTGCTTATGGATTTGATGGGTAATAAGTTGGCTATGGAAACATCAAAAACAGATGTAGAAAAGAAAACCTCAACGGATAAAAATGCAACCTTAAAATTGGTGGATGGAGAGAGCAAAGTAATCGCATCATACACTTGCAAAAAGGCGATATTGAGTACAGAAGGAGAGAAAGATGTAATTATTTGGTACACCGATAAAATTAAGTCGAATGGTGCCTGGTATTTTCAAATGCAGGAATTGAAGGGATTTCCACTCGAATTTTCAATGAAAACTGCCGAAATAAGTGTAAGGATGACTGCGAAAGAGCTTAACATGGATGCTCTAAGTGATGATGAATTTAAAGTGCCTTCAGATTACAAAGTCATGACCCAAGCAGAAATGATGAGAATGATGGGAGGTGGATTAAAATAATATTTGTATCTTATTTGAATAAAAGTTATTTTTGCATGGAATAACCCTAGTTTTTCTGTTTTTATGAATCAATATTTAATCATAAGTGTCGTATTGACCCTGTGCTTATTTTCACTTGGTCTGAAGTTGAATCAAGATACCGGTTCGCTGGAAGGTTTTGTTGGTTATAGAACCAAAGCCTCAAAGCGGAATGAAGATACTTGGTTTGAAAGCAATGCCTACGCAGGCAGATGCCTGATGGTACTTGCCAGCCTTATTTTGCTTTTATTAGTAATTGTGGAGATCTACTTTGCTTATTCGCACAAACTCTTTTATTTATTAGCTACCGTATTGTTCGTTGCCTTAACATTAATTTACATCCTAACTGAAAGACATCTAAAAAAAGTGTTTTTTAAAGATGGTAAGCGAAGGCCTCGTTTTTAGGGTGTTTTAGAATTCTTTTCTTTTATGTATTAACATTTTTGTCAACCTCTTTTAGGGAATCATATCTTGTAGCTTGTAGCTTGCAGCTTGCAGCTTGTAGCTTGCAGCTTGAAAATTCTCTTCTCAAGCTTTTTGCAGCGTTTAAGGAGATTCATTAGATTTGTAATTCACCTCAAAATAATACCATGCGCAGTAAATATTTTACTCTAATCATAGTTTTTCTCCTGTTTGGAGATATAGCAAATGCAATTGATATAAATTATCAGGTTTCTTTTCCGGAACCGCATACGCATTATGCAGATGTAATTATGGAAGTAAGTGGCTTCAATGGTGAGGTAGTAGATATTAAAATGCCCGTATGGATTCCGGGATCATACATGATTCGTGAGTTTTCACGCTTTGTAGATTCGTTTGAAGTATTAGGTTCGGGAAATAAAGGAATTAATTTTGAGAAAATTGAAAAGAATAAATGGCGCGTTTATACCAAAGGTGAATCCGATTTTCAAATTCGCTATAAAGTGTATGCTTATGAATTGAGCGTTCGTACCAGTTTTATCGATCAAGAACATGCTTATCTAAATGGCTCAAGTATCTTCATGTATGCGGATGAATTCTTGAATGCTCCTGTTACCGTTAAGATAAATCCCGATCCTGCTTGGAAGAATATTTCAGTAGCATTGGATCGCATCAACCCAAATAATGCTTGGTATTTGAAAGCAGATAACTACGATGATTTGATTGATGCTCCCTTTGAAATTGGAAATCATGTGGTGTTTAATTTTACCGCTGCAGGAGTACCGCATGAGGTAGCTATGGTGGGTGAAGGAAATTATAATGTAGCGCAGTTGAAGAAGGATATGGTTCGTATAGTGGAAGAATGCACCTCCATTTTCGGTGAGAATCCTTCGAAACGTTATGTGTTTATTTTTCATAATTCAAATACAAGTGGTGGCGGACTCGAACATAAAAATTCAACAACCATTCAAGCCAATCGATGGGGGTATACTTCAAGCTCTGTTTATAACGGATTTTTAAGTTTAGTGGCGCATGAGTATTTTCATTTGTGGAATGTAAAACGGATGCGACCGGTTCCACTCGGACCCTTTAATTATGATCAGGAAAACTATACGGATATGTTGTGGTTCGTGGAGGGATTCACCGGCTATTATGATGATTTAATAACTTACCGTTGTGGATTCAGCGATGAAGCGGAGTATCTGCGAACGATTGCAGGAAGTATGTCCTATTGCAGCAATCAGATGGGCGCCGCCTATCAAAGTTTATCGGAATCCAGTTTAGATGCATGGATTAAATATTATCGTTCTCACGAAAATTCCAACAACTCTACAGTGTCTTATTATACCAAAGGTGGAGTGGTAGGAGCCTTGTTGGATATGGAAATTATTGCTGTTACAAATGGAAAAAAATCATTGGACGATGTGATGTTTAACATGTATCAAGAGTATTATGTAAAAAATGATAAAGCGTTTACAAAAAATGATTTTATGAAAATGGTGGAGATGGTATCCGGAAAAAACATGAATGATTTCATTGAAAATGCCGTGAACACTACATCAGCATTGCCGATGAAGAAAGTGATAGCACAGCTCGGATTATCATTTTCTGATTTAAATGAAAAAGATAATTCTGCATTCAGTGGAATTAATTCTTCTGCTTCAAACGGAAAGCTGTCGGTAACATCGATAATAAGAAATTCTCCAGCCTGGAAATCCGGAATTTACGTGAATGATGAACTTGTGTTTATGGATCAGTATCGCATCGGTGATGATCTTTCTAAGTTTTCATCAATGAAATCTCCCGGTGACAAAGTCGTGTTCACTGTCAATCGAGGAGGCTTTTTAAAATCGATTCCAATGACTTTCGAAAAAACTCCATTTGTAAAGTATGTGATCAATAAAGATGTAAGAGCAACAGAACAGAATAAAACTAATTTTAAAAAATGGTTGAGGTTGAAGGGAGATGTTATTTCGAAATAATAACAAATTCTGTCCTGCGATTTTTCATTCTTCCAGAAGCAGAAGTGTTTTCTGAAACAGGTTTATCGGCACCAAATCCTTTGGAACTTAATCGTGTTTTTTCAACTCCGTTCATTACTAAAAAATCATAAACTGCTTTTGCACGATTTTCCGAAAGGGTAATGTTGTTTGCAGCTAAACCAATATTGTCAGTATGTCCATGTACTGCTACTTTTAAGGCGGGATTCTCTTTTAAATAACTCGCGAAATCGAGGATGATGGCTTGGTCTTGTGTGGTAAGTGAAGATGATTCTGTTTCAAATAAAATATTATTCAAAGTGTACGCTGAACCAATTTCAGTTTTTTGTAGATTGAAGTCTATTTTCTTTGGTTCAAGTTTCGTGGTGTCCGCAGCCGAAAAATAAGCGGAGTTGTAGGCATAACCTTGCTTTTTAACAGTAAGGATGTAGTCATGGTCAAAGAGTACTACCGATGCATATTTTCCACTGCTGCTATCATAAACAACATCTGCGAATTCTTGAGTCTTTACATTTCTCAAAGAAATGCTGGCCATAGAGGGTATGTCGTTGCGTTCATCTTTTAATTCTCCCTTGATGAACAATACACGATCGGGTTTGGCAGCAGGATGTAAGTCGAATGAATAGATATCGTATCCGCCTTTTCCTTTCAAGCTATTACTCGAAAAATATCCTTTGTTTCCATCGGTACTAGCAAAAAATCCTAATTCATCCGCTTCGGTATTGATAGGGTATCCTAAATTCATCGGCGTTCCCCAAGAGCCATCTGCCTGTAACTTACATTTGAAAATATCATAACCACCCATGCCGGGTAACTGATCGCTGCTAAAGTAAAATGTTTTATTGTCGGGATGAATGAAGGGCGTTTTTTCATTGCCCGAAGTATTGATAGGACTACCCATGTTTTTCATCGGACCCCATTCGCCGCTTTCAGTTTTCTTACTGAAATAAATATCACTCGTGGGATTCGCCGAATCTCTTATGCTTACAAAATACAATGTTTTTCCAGTCGGAGAAATGCTCGGTTGACTCTCCCAGCGATTCGGATCATTGACACTGGCTCCAACGCTTCTTGGCTCCGACCAAACGCCCTTGGTTTCATCGCTGGAATAAATATCAAAATTTCCGTTTTTGTTGACTGTGAAAAATAAATGTTTGTTGTCAATGGTGATGCTTGCGCCGCCTTCATTATTTGATCCTGCTTTGTTGAAAGGAAATGCCATCGCTTCGCCGCGATCAAAGACGCTGTCTTTTTTTACACTAATCATGAATTTTTCTACACTGGCAGGAAAAAGCGAACCTCGTTTTTGTTCTTCATAGCGTCGCGTAAAGAAACAAAAATCCTGATCGGGAGAAATGATGGCGAGGTATTCCGGATCAGCTCCGGAAATATTATCCAGTGGAATTGGATTAAAAGGAACAGGCAACATCATGAACTTCGCCCGCTGAATTTTTTGTGTAGCATCTCGGGCATTTTCTTCTTTTACTTTATTGAAATCTAAAAACGATTCGAAATAGCTGATTGCTTTTTTGTATTCTTTTGAATCGTATAAATAATCAGCCAAACGGTAATGCGCATCCGCACTGGCATCCGGACATAATTCAATTAGTTTTTCATAAGACATTGCCATCACTTTATCCTGATGATTTTGCCAAGCAACATCGCCTAAATACTTGTATGGATCAGAAAATGAAGAATCTTCTGCAATAGATTTTTCGCAAAGTTCTTTGATCACAGAAAATTGTTTTTTGTCTTTGCGCGCCTCTTTTGCCTGTTCTAAATATTTTTCTGCCTTTTTATTTTCGGTAGGCGGGCATAGCGATTTCTGTTGCGCGATGATCTCCGTGTATACGAAATTCAGCATCAATAAAAGAAGGAAGTATTTTTTCACTCTATCAATAACGTTAGGTCATGACAAATATGATACGAAAACAAATTATTTTTTGGAGTATCGCTGTGATAATGTCAACAATAGGATGTGACAAACTCTTATTCAAGCAAAAAGGCCGGGATTCCCGACCTTTTTACTTGAATATGGAGATTATTAATTCTTTACCAATTTAGTTGCTTGACTGAATCCATCTCCCGAAACTAAACGAGCCATATACACGCCAGGCTGCCAGTTTTCTCCAAGGAGCAGAGTTTGTTTGTTATTCGAATTCAAAGCTCGCTCTTCTACGATACGACCACTCATATCAAAAATTTGAAGTGTCGCTTTACTCTCTCTTTCTGCAATAGTTATGATCACCTGAGTATTAAATGGATTTGGTGATGCCATGATTGAAATGTCCTTTGAAGAATTGTTTGAACCAATTCCGGTTACTTCCACTACTTCAAATTTATCCAATCCGCCTTCAACAATATTGAATACAGGACCCGGATCACCTACATCAACGATCAATTGCATAGTAGCAGTAGGTGTAATGTAACTGTTGATCGCTTTAGAGCTTTGAATCCATTGTGATGCTGAACCGGAAGGCCCGAAAGCTTCCAATAACACAGTACTTATTCCATTACTCAAATAAATTTTCATAGAATCATCCGGTTGACCATTCGTTGTTCCACCATTGTAAAACCATCTGTAATAATTTACATGAGGATTAACATAACTAGTCGCATCGAATATAGGGGAGTTCAATATGGTGTTACCCTGATCCACATCATTATCCCATGGACCACCACCGCCATTGTCGGTTACAAATGCAAGGTCGCCGCAATCACTAGCAATGTCGTTCCCTGGATTAGCAACTTGACCATTGTTTGAAGTTGCAATAGGAGCACTTCTTTCCCAAAAGTTGGAAGAAGGACCTGTAATTGTCCAGCCGAAATCTAAAATGAAATCGTCATAATAACCTTTGTCAAGAACAATCGTGTAAGGATTGACACCAGTTACATTTTCATTGCTGCTGCAATAGGTGCGATGTCCCCAATGTCCAACAAACACATCATAAGTACCTAAGAAGAAACTTGGAATTGAAAAAGCTCCATTAATATCTGTAGTAATCAAATTGTCGAATTGTGAACTCGTAAAATGTACTATAGCATTTGGAATAGGAGTATTAGTTCCTGCTTCTACCACCATTCCAGAAACGGTAGCAGTAGGAATGCTAGTATTCAATTGAGCGTCGAGTATTGTAAGAATTCCATTTTGTAAATTAATTCCAGAAATAGTTTTTGTAAGATAGCCTGATTTCGAAAATTCTATACTGTACAATCCCGCAGTAGCTAAGCCGGTCTTATATGTCCCAGTAATTTTAGTGAGTTTGTTAATGGAAGGTCCAATAATTTTAACATTCACATTGTTGATTGGTAATCCGGAAATACTATCGGTAACCAAACCTTCCAAGTAACAACCACGGATATACGTAGGCGTTAGTACGAATAAACCATTGTTAATATCCGACACTACTATATTTCCTGAAGGTAAATATGGATAAACACCCCAAGCACCACTAAATCCATTTCCTGAGCCCTGAGGATATGTGTCGTATTGACCGGTAATAATCATGTTGTCGGGCTGACTTACATCCACAATCGCAATACCATCCTTGTACCAACTGATGATTTCAAAGTCATTCAAAGTATGTGTATTGTGAATGATCGAACCTGATCCGGGAGTTAATTGAACGCGATCTAATTCACGGATGTTATTTAAATCAGTAATGTCGTAAGCACCTAAAAAAGAATTTGTGTTTTCATCGGTAGAAAAAAGAGCTGTGCTCGCATCGTTCAACCATAAATTATGAGTGAATTGTGTAGGTGTAGATTGCGTAGCCAATAAAATCGGATTCGTTTTGTTGCTCACATCAAAAACAGAAAAGAATCCGCCATAAATATGTGCACTGTACAATACATCATTACGAACGTAACCGTCATGGATATACGTTCCGGGAGTGTGGCCCATGTAAATAGGATTCCAAGGGTCAGCTAAATCAACGATGAGGCCTGCACCATTGAATAAGTTTGCGCCGAATAAATAAGCATAGCCGGCATCAATATGCAAGGCATGAATCGTTTCGAGCTGATTGTTGATAGCTCCGCTTCCTGTCCAAAATTTAAAAGGAACGGAATCCGGCAAATAGCTCAAATCTACAATTTGCAATCCATTGCAACATCCTTCAGTGGTAACGTAAGCATACTTGCCCCAGGTTTTCACCTCTCTCCAAGTGGATGTTGTACCGGGAATACTAAAGAGTTGTACTGGAGCTGTTGGATTTGTAACGTCAACAATCGATAGACCTGATTCGTACCCTACGAGTGCGTATTCATTACCTAAAGAATCTGAATATCCACCGATGTTAGATAATGCATCATTCGGATACGTTAAATTCGATTTTAAAGTAATATTTGTTTGTGCCGATGAACTCAAAGCAAAAGTAAGAGTCATCAGAATGAGTACTAATTTTTTCATTTTGTTTTTTGGTATTGTGTAGTCAAATATACAGAGATTAAATTGGGATAAAAGCGGATGTTGAAAAAGTACAAGGAACTAACATTTTGTTCTTATTCCGGCTTCACTATGTTTCAACTATTATGAGTCATTTATGCCGAATGAATCATTTTCATGAGGTTTTCCTTATAACTGGTACCAATTGGCAATCGGCTTTGATGAATTTCTAATTCATTCCCTGAGATGGATTTTATTGAGCTTATATTGACAATATAGCTTTTCTGAATGCGAATAAATTGGTCGGAGGGGAGGTTGGCTTCAAAAAACTTCATGGTGTGAAGTGTTACTATCATTTTCTCCTTGGTGAAGATTTTCACATAGTCTTTCATGCCTTCAATATGATAGATGTCTGCGAAGTTGACTCGAATTAATTTCTGATCGCATTTAACAAACATATAATCTACTTTGGCACTTCGTGCAGATGGAAGGGGCAAACGAACTCTTTCAATAGCCTTGTGTATGGCTTTCATGAATCGTTCGAGCGAAACCGGTTTTACGAGGTAATCGACCACGTCCAAATCAAAGCCTTGCAATGCAAAATCAGGATGTGCTGTAGAAACGATGACTGCAGGTGGTTTGTGTAAGGATCTTAAGAAATCCAATCCTGAAATAACGGGCATGGAAATATCAAGAAACATTAAATCGATGGAATCGTTATTCAATACTTCAAAGGCCTCTAATGCATTGCTGCAAGTAGCCACTAATTCAATTTCTCGAATGTTTTGAAGATAGCGCTCTAGTACTTCCTGTGCTAATGGCTCATCATCTACAATGATGCATTTTAGTTTGCTCATGTTAGTTCAATTTGAAGTTTCACTGTGAAAATTTCATTCTTATTGATAATGTCAAGTTGATGTCTGTTGGGATACAAAATTAACAAACGTTTTATGATATTGTTTAATCCAATGCCGGCATCGCTTTGTTTAACATCCGATTGCTCATCGTTGCCAATGCTGTTTTCTAAAGTGAAGGAAACGGAGTTTTTATTGATGTAAAATCGAATATGTACAAATCCATCACTGAATCTCTTATCAATTCCATGTTTGAATGCGTTTTCTACAAAGTCAATGAATAGGAGTGGAGCAATCATTTGTTCTTCTACTTCGCCTTCCACTTTAAAGCTGATGTTGTAACGATTGTGATAACGGATTCTTTGCAATTCGGTATAACTGCTGATGAACTCCAGTTCTTTGTTCAATAATACTTTTTCTTCATTCGCCTGATACAATACATAGCGCATAATATCACTCAGCTTTAATATCATCTCCGAAGCTTTCTCCGAATTTTTTAAAGTGAGAGAATAAAGATTGTTAAGCGTGTTGAATAAAAAGTGAGGATGTATTTGTGCCTTTAATGCGTTTAATTCCAATTGAAGTTTTTCTTTCTGTAACTTCAATAATTCATTTTGTGTGATGAATGCAATTAACGTGTATTTCAAGGCGTAGGTGAGAATGAGGGCAATCATTCCTTCCAGTATATCGTAATAGGGAGTCATGTTTCCAATAAATCGCGTCATGCGTTCAGGCATATTTTCGCGGGGAATTGTAGTGAGTAATTGATAGTTGAGTAAGGAATAACCGTAGATGCTTAAGCCGGTCATTAGAAAATACAAAAAATATTTTTTTCTGTTTAATAATTTGGGAACATAAAGATAAAGATGAATGTACACCAGCGGAGCCTGACTGATAAATACGATGAGAACATAAGCGATACTCCATTGCACTCCCCAAATTCCGTAGGTATCATAAAAGGATCTTGTCAGCCAAACGGTCCAGAAAAGTGAATGCAAAATCACACTCTGCACCTTTTTGTTGGGCAACTCAGTATAAAATTTTTCTATGATACGATCAATCATTCTTTCAAATATAAGCAAGTGTTTGGATTGCTCTAATTTATTAGTCGAACGCTAGCTTCGCTTCGACCATACGAAGAAACCGTCGGATAAATGAATATTCGACGGTTTCCGTTTGATGTATTTATGAATGGCAATTAAGCGTCAGCCATCTTTTTGGCGTTACGCTTACGCTCATTGTCATCTAAATAAATTTTACGCATACGTAATGACTTTGGAGTGATTTCCAGGTATTCATCTTTCTCGATGTATTCCATGGATTCTTCCAGCGAGAAATTTATTTTAGGAGCAATTCTAACGTTGTCATCACTACCCGATGCACGCATGTTGGTCAACTTCTTTGGCTCGCAAAGGTTGATTACTAAATCGTCCGGACGAATGTGCTGTCCGATGATTTGTCCACCATATACCTGCTCGCCTGCATCGACGAAGAAGAATCCACGATCCTGCATACGGTCGATAGAGTAGGGAGTAGATGTCCCGGTTTCTTTCGCTAACAATACGCCTGAAATACGTCCTTGAATACTTCCTTTCCATGGCTCAAATCTTGAAAAACGATGCGCCATAATGGCTCTTCCTGCAGTAGCAGTAAGAATATTAGAACGTAAACCGATAAGTCCACGTGCCGGAATGTCAAATTCTAAATGTTGTAAATCACCTTTTGGCTCCATGATTTTCATTTCACCTTTTTTCTGAGTCACTAACTCAATCACTTTACCTGCTACTTCTTCAGGAACATCGACTGTTAAATGCTCAATCGGCTCGTTTTTCTTTCCGTCAATTTCTTTGATGATTACCTGGGGTTGTCCCACTTGTAATTCATACCCTTCACGACGCATGGTCTCAATCAAAATAGACAAATGCAATACACCTCGACCGTATACCAAATATGCATCAGGCGATCCGGTTTCTTCGATTCTCATTGCTAAGTTCTTCTCTAGTTCTTTGTACAAGCGATCGCGGATATGCCTCGACGTTACAAAACGTCCTTCTTTACCGAAGAAAGGAGAATTGTTAATCGTAAACAACATACACATCGTCGGCTCATCCACAGAAATCGGAGTTAAAGCCTCCGGATTTTCAAAATCTGCAATGGTATCACCAATATCAAAATCTTCAATACCGGTTATTGCACATATATCACCACTGAAAACTTCCTCTACTTTCTTTCTTCCTAAACCTTCAAACACCATCACTTCTTTCACACGCATTTTTTTCATGCTGCCGTCTTTCTTCATCAAAGTCACCGGTTGGTTTTCTTTTATTGATCCGCGATTTACACGACCGATAGCAATACGACCTACGTAAGTTGAAAAGTCAAGTGAAGTAATTAAAAGTTGAGAAGTTCCGGGGTTAAATTCAGGTCCGGGGAAATATTCAATGATGGTATCTAATAAGGGAGTGATATTATCCGTTGGCTCTTTCCAATCATAATTCATCCATCCTTGTTTTGAAGAACCATATACTGTTGGGAAACTTAACTGATCTTCTGTAGCATCTAAGTGGAAGAACAAATCAAAAACTTTTTCATGTACTTCGTCCGGACGACAATTTTCTTTGTCTACTTTGTTGATTACTAAAACAGCTTTTTTACCCATTTCCAAAGCTTTCGATAATACGAAACGAGTTTGCGGCATAGGACCTTCAAAAGCATCTACTAATAATATTACTCCATCAGCCATGTTCATGACACGCTCTACTTCACCGCCAAAATCGGCGTGACCCGGTGTGTCAATGATGTTAATTTTAATACCTTTGTATTGAACAGATACGTTTTTAGCAACAATAGTAATTCCGCGCTCCCGCTCAAGATCGTTGTTGTCTAGAATCAAATCTCCGGTTTTTTCATTGTCTCGAAATAATTCTGTTTGATGTAAAATTTTGTCCACCAGGGTTGTTTTACCGTGGTCAACGTGAGCAATAATTGCTATGTTTCTGATATTCTGCATTTTGTGAGCTGTCCGCCTTTACTTTTGGCCGTTTTTTAGAGGGTGCAAAGTTAAGCTTTAAATGTATCGCTTTTACACATTTAGAAAAAGAGCATCAAAATATTAAGAAATAAAACATGTATCGTATAAACTTTTCGGATTGTTGGTTGTTATGGAATCTAATAGACATATGAAAAACCATTTAAAACAATCAATTATGAAAACCAAAAGTATTTCTTCTTTAAAGTTCATGGCTATGCTCATGATCAGCCTTAGTACCATGTTCACTTTCACTGCTTGCAGTGACGATGACGATGACGTCGTACCTACTCCATCACAAGGACGAATTATGGTAATTCATGCCTCTCCCGATGCCCCTGCAGTGGATATTCTAGTGAATAATAATGTGGTGAATACTACCGATCTTGAATTTCCTGATCATATTGGTTATGTGAACATCAATACTGGTACTAATAACATTAAGGTTAATGTAGCCAATACGGCAACTACTGTTATCGATGCAAATTTGACTATTGTGGCGAATACTAATTATTCAGTTTTTGCAATTGACAGTGTAAGTAACATTGCTCCATTGGTACTTACGGATGATTTAAGTGCTCCTGCCGCCGGTAAAGCACATGTACGATTTATTCATCTTTCTCCTGATGCTCCTGCAGTAGATGTGGCTGTTACAGGTGGCGCGGTGGTTTTCGGAAATAAAATTTTCACCGATGCAACAGCGTTTACTCCTCTTGATGCAAATACTTATAACCTTGAAGTCCGTCTTGCAGGAACAGCAAACGTAGTACTTCCTCTTCCTGGGATCGTGCTTACTGCTGGTAAAATATACACGGTTTTTGCAAAAGGATTTGTTGGTGGAACAGGTGCTCAAGCCTTGGGCGCTGAGATTATTGTAAATAACTAATTAAATAATTTATTGATTACCGGGCGGGTTGTAATCTACAATCCGCCTTTTTTTATGAGATATATAAAGTCATAATGTGTTTTCAAAAGGTCCTCCAAGACCATTTTTTCCACCCCAGCTCCCTCCTTTTTTCTCACCCTTTCTCAATAGGCATGAAACTGCCAAGATTTTAAGATTCTCTGAATTAACCGGAATTCTGTTGAAACCTTTCTTTACATTCGTTAGGTCTGCCGCAATATTGTCTATTTTTGTAAATTAAGCTATGAAATTAAATCCTAACCTTACCTTAGCAACCATTGCTGAAATGGTGAATGGCCGCGTCATCGGAAATCCGGATGCTTTTGTTACCGGAATCAATGAAATACATCGCGTTGAAAAAGGAGATCTCACCTTTGTGGATCATCCCAAATATTATGATAAAGCACTTTCCTCTGCTGCAACTTTTGTATTAATTAATAAAGAAGTAGATGCACCTGAAGGAAAAGGATTGATTTATTCAGAGGAACCTTTCCGCGATTATGTATATCTCACACGTCGCTTTATGCCTTTCGTTCCTTCTAGTTCTGCCATCGATCCATCTGCAAAAATCGGCAAAGGAACCATCATTCAACCCAATGTTTCAATTGGACCGGAAGTGGTCATTGGCGACAATTGTATTATTCATAGCGGCGTGGTGCTTTATAGCCATTGTGTATTGGGAAATAATGTGATTGTACATGCCAATTCTGTGTTGGGTTCAGATGCTTTTTACTACAAACGTCGTCCGGAGTTTTATGATAAGATGCATTCCTGCGGTAGAGTAGTACTTCATGATTATGTAGAAATTGGTGCTTGTTGCACGATTGATCGCGGTGTTTCTTCAGATACCATCATTGGAAAAGGAACCAAGTTGGATAATCATATTCATATTGGACATGATACAGTGATCGGAAAAAACTGTTTATTTGCTGCGCATGTCGGCGTGGCCGGATGTGTTAATATTGAAGATGATGTGATTTTGTGGGGACAAGTAGGCTGCCAAAAAGATTTGACGATTGGGAAAGGCGCGATCGTCTACGGTCAATCAGGAATTGCTAAATCAATTAAAGGTGGACAAGTATATTTTGGAAGTCCAGTGAAGGAAGCGCGTGAAAAGATGAAAGAAATTGCACTCTTAAATCGCTTGCCGGAACTGTTTGAAAAACTAAAATAAGAAGTGAGAAGGATGGATCAAACACTAGCGCAGGGTAAAAGTAATGATGTGGAATTGTTCGTGAAGAAACAACAGTTGCATTGGCTGTTGCAAATCACAAAGGCGATTAATTACAATATGCCATCTACGCAGCTTTTTGAAATCTATGAGATCGTGATGCGTGATCAGCTTAAAGTACAAAATTTGACTTTGTTTGTTCATGAATCACATTGGAAAAAGATGTTGGCTTATGGGGAGAATGATGATTTTTTAAGTGGTGATCAACAGGTTTTGGAGATGCGTTTTGAGGAGTTGAATCAAATGCAAGTTAATAATGTTCAATTGCCGAATTGGGTGCAAGGTTTTGAAAGTATCATTCCGGTATATCATAACCATCAAGCATTGGCCTATGCTTTCATTGGTGATTTGCAGCATGAAGGCATCATTAGTTTAAAAGAAGTTTTACCATTTATTCATACCATCACGAACATCATCGTAGTGGCTATTGAAAATAAACGACTCACTAAAGACACGATTCGTCAAGCGCAGATGCAACGCGAAATGGAATTAGCAGCTCGCATGCAAACGATGTTATTTCCAGCACATCTCCCGAAAGATAAACGCATCGATTTAGCAGCTACTTATCTTCCGCATCAACAAGTAGGAGGTGATTATTACGATTATATTCAGTTGAATGATGATGAACTCTTGTTATGTCTTGCAGATGTTTCCGGGAAAGGAATTTCTGCAGCGATACTGATGTCAAATTTTCAAGCGAATCTGAATGCCAAAGCACATCATTTTAAATCACTCAAAGAACTGGTGATCGATTTAAATACAAGCGTAAATAAGAGTGCAAAAGGTGAGAAATTCATTACTGCGTTTATCGGAGTACTGAATACCAAAACACATCAATTGCGATACATCAATGCCGGACAAAATCCACCTTTTGTAATGTCGGACGGAGAATTTGTTTTGTTGGAAAAAGGTTCTACCGGTTTAGG
>Ga0209702_10001417_pt1 | contig 46003 bp, 45 predicted proteins | sample FRY01_FD_187210 | JGI IMG/M metagenome (GOLD analysis project Ga0209702, IMG submission 187210) | Freshwater microbial communities from Lake Fryxell liftoff mats and glacier meltwater in Antarctica - FRY-01 (SPAdes) (version 2) | ecosystem: Environmental > Aquatic > Freshwater > Ice > Glacier... | reverse complement strand
TATCAGGACTATAAAGTTTAATATATAAATCCTTTAATGTAATATCTTCTTCGACCGACGTTTGTTTGTTTCGAATACGAATAGTAGTGTCTCCGTCTAAACAATACAACATTGATATACTCATACCTCGACCGGTGTTTTCTGTTGTTGTAGCACTTACTATGCGACTTCCGTTATCAAAATCTATACTACCTTTGTTATAACTAACAGCTCCAGCACGTATGAAGTCTGGAACTGACTCATATGTGTATCGTATACGTTGCATGATCTCTTGCGAGCCTGTATATTTGTGTGCGGCGATTAGGATAGTTGAGTCAGGGACAAACATAGCGTACCATAGCAAGTAGCCCGCGGCTGAAGTGGACTTCCCTGTTTGTCTGGGCATTAAGGATATGCTGAATCTGTAATTGTGGTATGAGTGTATCAATCGCTTTTGGTATTCAAAAGGTTTATACAACATTCGTCCTTTGGTAGGGTGCTGTATATAAAAGTAATTACTCATGAAATATTCAGGACCTGTTACAGGATTTGCACATTTAGCAAACTCTTGTAATTGTTTTTCCGTAAAGGATTCCCTCTGATGAGGTTTTTTTACTAATACGGAATCTGTACCTCTAGCTGTAGCCATAGTATTATTTAACCATCTGTTTCTTATTTGAGTAGTATCTGAGTAGTGATTGTCTTTGTTTTGCAATATGTTCAGGTGATTTAATTCTACCTTTTAATGCTGTTGATTTTTTTAATTTCGTTTCTACACTATCAGGCCCTTTCTTTTTTCCTAAATTAGCCAATCTTAATTTCTCTTTTGTTTCTTTAGAATGAGGATTACCTTTCCTTCCAAGTTGTCTTAAAGATTGTTTTATACGTTGTTCTTCTGTGCGTTTTTTTCCTATATTTTTACCTTTCATAGATTCAGATAGTTTTCTTTTAGATTCTTCACTCATTGGTTTTCTTTTCTTACCCATATGAGCTAAAGATAATTTAATTTTAGTTTCTTTTGAGTGCTTTCTGCCAGGTTTACCTTTGAGTGATTTTGATCTTAAAGTAGCATATTTGATACGCAAAGATTCATATATTTTTGATGTTATTTTATATCTTTGTTGATTATTGTTTTCTAAAGTTGCCATAGCCCAGGCGGCATATACCATTTTCTTTTTAGCATTACCTTCGTACATTTTTGTAAGGAGAAGATGACAAATAAAATGCTCTCTGGCTGTTAAATTGACAAGATTTTCTTTAAGATTACTACCGCCTAATGATTTAGGAACAATATGATGAGTTTCATAATACCCATCCGTCAGACGATTTTTAGCTTTGTTGATGATACTATTATAATAGGAAGTATATTTGTTTTCTAACACATAGTTATTTATCTGTTAGCAAAGGTTTTAATAAGTTTAACTTACCAAGGAGTCTCTCCGCCCATAAATTTTGGCAAGGAAAACCAAAGTCTAAACCATTCAGGAGTGCCAGGTTTGATGTCGTTTTCTTGTTGATATTTTATTTTTTCGTTGGCGGTGATGCTAGGATTGCTACCTTCTGTGCTAACACTATCAGGTCCTGTGTATTCCTGTAACGTTCCTATATTGTTATTGCCTAACCCAGCAAGGCGTTTGATCTCGTGTATCGGATCAGCGTCGTCTAGGACTGCATCATCAATTCCTTCGTTGGTGTAGTCTTGTGTGCGAACTACATATTGTTTAGACGCCATATTTATTTTTCCTCTTAGCAGGCATTGGGCTCTGCTTGTTAGTATTACTTAGTTCTTCACTGCGATTAGATGATAATCTTTTAACCTTGCCAGCACCTACCATCTTGGCGGCACTGTTAATGATCTCTAATTCTTGATCAGTGTAACATGATAACAAAGGGTCACCTGCAATTGCGCCTGCGGCTTTTGTAGGGAAGTCTGGAGCTCCGGCCATAGCTAATCCAAAGCGGTAAGCTGTGTATGGACTGCCATTGGGATGATTTATACTAATGCCAGGCAGGCTAATAGCACTTCTGATACTAGCTTGTTGGTCTGCTTCTAAATTTGAAAAATCGGCTCGTTTATTGTCTTCAACAATAACTTCCTTAATTTTCATCTTAGACTTTTTTAACTTCGTCAACCATGCTTTCGTATGCTGACCATAGATCTTCTTCTATAGGGTTAGCACCACGATTAGCGGCTAACGGATATTGTTTTTTAGGTCCACCAAGTCCACCGCCAGCGGCTGATGTTACAGCACTTACTGGCGCTGTTTCTTCATGTGGAGTGTTAGTGTATTCAATATCGCGTTCTTCTTCTACTTGTTCACACCCGCATGGTTCACACCCACAAATGTCACAAGTTTCTGTACTGCCTACTGGGCTTAAATCGTCCTCTTCACCTACTGGTATAGCAACACCAGTAACTTCTGGCATGCCAGATAGTTTACGAAGTAAATTAAGTGCATCTTGTTCTCCATTAGCAGTAATGCTGACATTGATATCTTCGTTCATATTTTTCTCCTGTGCTGTGTCACCAGACACTGAGTATGTTTTACCATCAACAGTAAATGAATCTTTACCTGCTTTAATAGCATCTAGTCTTGCTTTAGTAAACTCGTTGCCTTCTTCTACAGTATCTTCCTGAGCCATTTTTTTATGGTCTTTGCCGCAAGCTTCTGCAACTTGTTCTTCATTTAGTCCAACTGCTGATAAAAATCTTGCTCTATCAAAGCGTGGATTTTGTTTAGCAAACATGTCTGCGTGATGGTTAGCAAGTTCTACTTTCTTAGTTTCATCTTCGATGTTTTTAAGTAAGTCAGCTACCATTTGGAAATCTTTACGTGTAGGGCCTTCTTCTAAATGTGTTTCTTCGTCCATTGGTACATCAACATCACGTTCTTGCCAAGCTTCAGTGGCATCTTCGTGTGCGGCTTCCATTGCGGCATCATGTTCACTGCCGCCTGGTGCAACCATTTCAGCACACCATTCGTCAGTTAGTTTGTTGTTGCCATCACCCTTACAGTGTGCTCGAAGTGATAGTGGATCAATGACTGGTTGACCGTCTACTACGTTTGCTTGATAGCTAATACTACCATAGCCTGGTTCACCGTCATCACCTGTAAATTCCCAATCCATTTCACCGCTAAGTGATTCTGGGTCAAATCCTTCGTTTACATCACACTCACATGTTTCGCAACCACACGATTCACATGTTCCTGTTTCATCTTTTCCTGTCCAATCGTTCCAAAGTCCTTTAACTTCATTGCCACCAACTGTAACTTTTTCTGCTAGTCCCGCTAGTTTGGCGATCTCAGTTAACTCATCATTGATGTCAACAACTACTTCATTTTCTTGTTCTGATAATTCTTTTTGGTAGTGATCCCATGCTTCTTCGTTGGTGTAGATAGGATGATTACGTAATTCATTGGATTCTTTTACTACTAATTTTTCAGCATTATTTAATTCTGCTTTAGAATTTTCAATGGTATCACCAAACTCAATACTTTCGTCAACTTCATCTTTTTCTTTATCGTCTTGGTAATTTCTATCATGCTTAATACCTTGTTTGGTCTTTGTGACTTTATGTCCTTTTGATGTGATATAGTAATCACCGGTTTTAGCAACATCGTCAAATTCAGTCTTATTTTTAAGTTCCTTACCTTCTTCAACTTGGCGGACACCTTCTAAGATGCTGTTACTTTTGGTATTTTCTTGCATAATATCATTTCCTAAATGTTCTTCTGATTGTCGAGGCATTTCACCCGGATCGGCTTTGGTTGTTGGTTCTAGTTGAAACTTGTTTTTTTCAATGTCACGTGTACGTTGTTTAAATATTGGGCTTTTCTTAACAAAGTTTGGAAACATTGCAATATATTTTTTTACTTTTGGGGAACCTAATAGTTCAATTACATTATCTAGGTTAGACATTACCTCTTCAATGCGTTGCACTTTACGTTCTTGATTTTGGTCGCTACCTAATTCCGCTAATAGCCCATACATCTGATAGTCATATAAAGTAATATTTTTGTTTTGTGCAAACTGTAAATTGAGTCGAGCTTGTCCGGACTTAAATTTTGCTAACATATCATTATAATTATAGATGCCCAACATAGGGTCACCCTCTTTATATTCTCTTAACATGTTAAATAAATTCTTACTTTCATTTTGCCCAACTGCTATATCTATTGGAGCCTGCGTAGTAGGATCGTAATTGGCATCATTTGCGGCTTGTTGTTTTTTAGCTCTTGCTTGTCTTGCTTGTGCCATTTGATCTACTGGTTCTGTGCCATCAATGTTTGTAGTAGCCACAGGAGTACCAATGGTTGCTTTCTTGCCAGTAACTTTTTTATATGTCTTTGCCTTAGTTCTTCCTTGTGCTTGTGCAGGAGCTTGTGCTTGTGCAGGAGCTTGTGCTGGAGCTTGTGCTTGTGCAGGAACTTCTGCTGGTGCTGTGCCAGGCATCTGTACTACATTGATTGATGATGCTTTGGGTTCTGGAGATTGTGCCGCTGGTGCTGGAGTTTTAGGTTCCGGCTCGTCATTGGCCGCTTTGGTTGTGATTTTAGCAGACAATGCATCTATTTCTTTTTCTTGCTTGTCATTAACGGCCGTTGTTTTTTCTAACTCTGCTGTTGTTTTTTCAAGCTCTTTATTTGTTTTAACCATCTGATAAGCTAATGCTTCTGCATCACTCTGTGCGGCAGGTCTTTCAAGCCTTGCTTTATTTACTAACTTAACAACATCAGGCTCACCTCTGGATAAATCTATATCATCGGGTGTGTCTCTCACTGGATTTTTAGCTTTTTTTCTTGTTGCTTCTTTAAAAGATTGATATTTTTCTGTCAGGACGGTAACTGATGCATCAATGTCACCTTGAGGGTCTACACTTTCATATATTGTTTCAGACACAGGTTCTGGACTAGGTGTTACCCTGTCAAGTTTTCCTAATATGTCATATATGTTATTACTCATAACTTGCCCTTATGCTTTTGGTATTTTATTTTGCTTGCTACCTACAGGGCTATCATTGCCTTGTGGTAACTCGTTAGTTGTTTTTCCGTCGTTGCCTTCTGGAATATCATCACTACCTGCTATCTCAATCTTTGGTTGATTTAATTCTTTAAGGATGCTATCTGCATTAGCGTACTCTTTTCCAGCTTTAGTTGCATCTGGATTGTCTGCATAAGGCTTGTCTAGCACTGATTCACCTTTCTTATATTCGTGTAGTTCACTTTCACCACTTTCGTTCCAGCGCCAAATCTCTTCTGGATGGTTTTTTGGAACAACTTTAATGTTTGCTTTGGCAATATTAGCACGTTCAGCTACCACTGATCGAACTTGTTCGTCATTACACGGATATGTTAGAACAGCATCCATTAGATATAGTTCCACAGTACCATGATTAGGAAAATCAATATCTCCCTCTTTTAATGGTAGACGTTTTGGTTTGCTAAGGCTTTCTAAGCCGTATGTGTTCAGTGCGTTCTCTAACTTATCCATTTTATCTGTCGGATCGTCGTTTGCTATCTTGATACGAAACTCGTACGTATGTTGATTTTCAGCTAGATATTTTAAAAATGTTTTCATAAATTTGTTTCCTATATTTGTTATTTATCTTGTTAGGACAAATTAATCTTTGGGTTTTTCACCTAAGATCTGTTTTAACAGTTCGTTGCGGTCTAGTATAATAGCATGACCATCGGCGGCATCTATTAACTTTTCGCCGTCATTTTTGGTGTTTTGTTGGTCTAAACGGGCCTTTTTAAGCTGTAAATCTATCATACGGAGCTTCTTATCTAACTTGGCTTGTTTAGCTGTAATAGCATGCCCTAGCAACGTTCCTGCTGTGGCTAATATGTGTCCTGAAAAGCGTGCTTCAACGTTCATTCCTAGATCAATTAAGTCTTGGAATTTTTCTTTAGCAAGATCGCTTAGATCATCTAACTCTTTGTCACTGATGTCTAAATCATTAACAAATGGCAGGGCGGCATCAATCTTGTCAATGGCATCGTCCATGTCTTTAATTACAGCACGTTGAGATTCTATTGATGGGGGAGTCTCAGCAGTGCTATCGGTGTCATTGTTTTCCGTATTTTCCTCTGCTGGAGATATGTTAAATAATTCTTCAAGTTTTTGTGTCATAGTAAACGTATTTACCGCTTCTGATTTTTGAATATGTCGTATTCGGTAACAACTCTAAATCGTATTCCGTTGGCTTTAGCCCAACTGTCGGCCGCGGCCCACTTGGCCATGTTCATAGCAACACTTAATTTGTCTCTATATGACTTAGCGGCTTCCATGGTTGTTTCGGTGCTTGGTTTTATTTCTATTAATTCAGAATGCTTGCGTTGATTTGCATCTACATAAATCACTAAAAAGTCTGGCACGTATACTGTATTTTTTCCACTGACTGGATTGAAGTAGGGTATCCTTATACCTTCGCTGGACCAATTTATTACAGCAGGATTGTTATCACAGAAGCTCATAAAAGTAAACTCCCAACTACTTCTATAAGTAGGAGTGCGTTTCCCCATGTACTTCTCTGGATTCTTTATTGTGTATTTTCCTGACGCATACTTAGCCATAATATACTATGCTAGAATACTGCGTTGGACGTACTTGTCCACTGGTGGAGTGTTGCTAATACCTAATAGGCTGGTGTTAACCCTATTTTGATTCAGTAACATAGTTAGATACGGTGTGAGCTCATCTGATTCTTCAGTGTAAGACACGTAGAAATAGTTATAGGCATACTGCCCCTGTCCTAACGCCACTCTTTCCACAGAATATCCTGAAGCAGTTCTTACTGCTAACTCCTGATCAAGATCTCTATATGCCTGATAAAATATGTTCAACGATAATATGTAAAATAGTTGTCCTGATGAATACAATTGTATGTTTGCTACTATGTCATCGTAGGTTGTATACAAAGTATTTACTGTGCTTGCATCAATTGGGGTGTTTACTGTTGTTCGTCGACCCGCTGGTAACTTTTTAAACTCGTCTATTAGACTCATTGGGTCTAATCCTTGACTTAATGCTGTATATATTACCGTAGATGCTAATGTTATTCCAGACGCTTTATTACCAGTCACCGATTGGAAATATCCAACAACAGCATCATTGATATTTGGGCTGGTAGTAAACCTATCATTGAAATAATTGTTAAAGAATTCCGTAGTAGAATTTATATTAGTTTTTGGTGGAAGATTTCCGGTGTTAGCCATAAGTTATCCTAGATAAAAATACTTCCTTGGTTGCTTGACGGAATGTTTGCGTTCTGAGAATTTATGTTTGTTCCGGAATTATTACCGCCGGGTAGCGCACCGATTGCTGTAGCAATTCCCCTATTAATTGATCCTGAAGTTGGAACAAAGACCGAACTCAATGGGTTTTGGCCGGACAATATATTTTTACCTAACTGTGCTAATTCAGCACCAGCTACTGTTTTAAGATTGGTATTTTTAAAATTTTGAGCTGTGCGGAATCCACCTAATGCGGCACCGACAAAGTTGCCGTCTTGTAAATTAGTGATGAAGTCTCCAGCACCTTCAACTAATCCGCCTGGGCCTAATATACTAGTTGTTCCACCACCAAGCGAAGTTAGTGGGCTAGGACTATGATCATAATGTATAGTATTAAATCCTAATACTGTCCCTTCACTTACTGGGCCAGTTGCATACTGTACTGCTTCGTACGCCACTGTCATATTATGTTCCATTGGAGCATACTCACCTGATGTATGTTGCCCGTGTTGGAAAGATTGTATCGTTGGTCTAATTAAAGTGTATGAGCTAAAGTTCTTTTGATGTAAACTATAGATACGTATAGCATTAATATAGTTTTGTTGTCCTTGGCCACCTAGTGGTGTAAAACCCCACCCTTGTTCTTGTCTTTTCTTATATTTGTGATCTTGATTATATATAGGTTCTTGGTGGTCAGCGTCTCTATAGTAGTAGGAATAATATCCATACCAAAAGTCACGCACCACATCAGCTGAATCATCATGGAATGTAATATTCAACGGATCATAGTTAATCTTTTCTTGTGCTATGTTTTTACGATTGTACGCATTATAAGTTTTTGTTGATATTGAAAATTTAGGTAATGCTACACTCTTGGCCATCATACCTATTTCAATTTGACTGTTTTGATCTATCTGTGCTACCATTGGATTTAGGTCCATAAAGACATGGTATACTGTACCAATCTTAGGACTTAGTCTATATAAGCTATCAATGAAAGTACGTGAGGCATGTTGCCAGTCATGTATTTCATCGCCTGTGCCTACTTGTTTTAAGAACTGATTAAAGAACCCTGCCATCGTTGTACTCCAATTATACAGTATTTATCCGAAAAAAAAGCCCAGGTTTTTAAGCTGGGCTAGTTTATTTTATTTTTCGTCTGTATTAACCAGTAATTGTAGTACCTAATGTTCTACCTACTAATGTACCAATACCTGTTTCAAGTGGTGTTTGGATAGCATTATCATAACGTATAGTCACTGCAACTGTCATTGGTTCATTAGTTGCATAGTTAGCATCTGCGTAATCAGTATTTGATAGATAGCAACCATATAGTTCCCAAGTTTCAAGAACTGTTGCTTCATGCACGCCATTACCACCATCAAGCACTTCAAATCGTGTAAGGAATTTGTAATCAATTCCAGAACTTGCTGATGCTTGTTCCATAAAGTCAAATTGTTTCTGTAGTTGTTCACCAACACGTTTAGTAACTTCGCCACCTGCGTCATCACGCAAGGTACAAACCACAGTTTCCCAAGTTGGTTTACCAGCTAGATAAACTTTACTGTTGTAAATTGGAATAATCATTTCTTCAAAACTTAGTTTTGGTCGAGTAAAGTCAATAACTTGTTTTGTTAATTCAGTTGACGGTTGACTAACCCCAAAATTCTCAAAAGTTACGCGAAAGCGGAACTTTAGTTTAGGCATCAACAAGCCTTGACTTGTTGCACTTTGGTTAGTACTTAACGGTACTGTAAATTTACTTAATGATGCTGTTGCCATTTTATTGTCCTTTTAATGCTTCTTTTAATGCTTTATAGTATTTACCTGTTTTTGCGTTGAGGAATAGGAGAGTTTCCTCTCCTATTAACTACGCATATTAAGTTGTTGTTAAGCTAGCACCAGTGTTAACAATCCTTACTGGGATGTAAACAAACTCAATTGCTTTAACTGGTTTAATAGCGATGTCAACATACAATTCATTTCGATCAATACGATCTGGTGTGTTGTTTGAAGTATCACATACTACTAGGTAATCGTATAAACCACGTTTAGCAACTAGATCGTTTAATACACTTTCAAATGCTGATTTAACTTGGTTACGTGTAATTGTATCATTTGGTTCAAATATGAACGGACGAGCAACTTTGTCTAAGACCAATCTTAGATAAGCAGTTAGTCTTGATACATTAATCCTATCCAATGCTGATGTTGTAGCGGCTCTAGTTTTCTGACCATATGCCACTAATCCGACACCTGGAAGTACTGTTAATGGGTTAACTCTGTCAGCATACAACACATCACGAACGCCAACAGTTACACCAATCGACTTGAATGTGTTAGCATCTGCAACATCAATATAACCGATACTTGTAGCATTGTCAATTAAGCCACGGCGTACACCAGCTGGTGCAAACCAAGGATAGCTAACATTGTCTGAACGTATCATTGTACGCAACATCATATGACTTGGAGGAACAACAACACTTTCGCCTGCTAAGTCTGTTGCAAAACCAGATGGATAGTAAACACCTAGGTATTCACTCGAACTTACCAAGCCATCTTCACCGTTGTCTTGTGCTAGGTTAGTATTCTGTATCCATGCCTGTATGTTACTTACATTCAATGTCAATGGTGAATCACCAATGATAAATGCTGTCTGCTTACGATCATTGTTCAATGTAATCATGTTTTGCATTAGTTCTGGATATCCAGGGCAAGCAATGATATTAAACTGTGTATTTTCTTCACGTAACGCTGTGCTTGATGCGATTGCTGACTTCATAGCTTCAACAACAATATTACGCTGTGCTTTGTGTCCAAAATACGGAACGCCATCTGCATCATTGCCGCTTGAGCTTACCCAAGATGCTTTGATTGTTGGAACTACTGCACCAGAGAAACTAGCTGGATTAGAGAACCATGTGCTTTCAAATCGTTTAACATTGTATCCACTTCTACGTGTGTTCCATAGTAGTGTTCCGCGAGCATATAATCTATAGTCAGGACAGTCATCGTCAATGTAATCACTAGTTCCTAATGTAGAGATAGCTACTAGATCATCAGTGACTGGATTTTTATTTCCGTCTGTGTCCCAACGTGCATCCGCAAATAGGATACCGTCCGTAGTTACTTGATCAGTATTGTCTATCAGTTCCCATATTGATCCATTGTATCTATAAATTTTAGGATAGTTTTCTAAATCACCTGTAGAAACCCATAAATCACCCGCTACCACTGGACTAGTTCCGTCTGCTTGGTATGTGGGTTGTGTTGCACTTAGTATAGGACCGTTTGGATCTGTAAGTGTCAAGTCATATCCACGTGAGTCATTGGTTATGTTCTGATAGCCTTTCCAACCTGAGCCACTCTGGATCATGATGTCAACAGCTAATGCTGAATTGTAATACCAATATGTTCCATCACCCGGATTGCTGTAAGGAGCAGTTGTAGAGTATGTATATGTTAGTGCTCTAAACGGACTAGCAAGGTATACACTTCCTCCTGATATAATTTGTATATTATTGTCAGAAAGTAGACCTGCTGTTGTTATTGGAGTACCGGTAACATACGTAAGTTTAATAGTACCACCAGCTAGATGACTAATACTAATAGCACCACTGCTTTCAATTGCGGCAACAATATTTGGCAAGTTTGCAGAAAGTATGTCTGCTACCATTGAAGTTGCTGTGGTTCCAGTTAATGTTACTGTTGCTGATTGTGTTGATGCTGATCCTGGTACTGATACTTCCATAGTAAACGAATTACCAATGGTGTATGTCTCACTTCCGCCAGCCGCTGTACCTGTAATTTTTAATATGCCAGCTACAAATTTGCGATATAGTTTAAATGTACCGGTTGTTGTGCCTAATGTATCATATTTTACATAAACAGACCCTGCGACTAAGTCACCACCGCCTGCTACTGGACTTAGTCCATATATGGCGGCATTGTCGTCTGCATATAACGGAGCAGTTAGTAAGCTCCAAGTTTCTGTAGTCGTGCTGTATTGTTTAATACCCCAATTAGCACCAGTACCTGTCGCTGATGTTTTAAACCAGACTGATCCAGCTGGGCGTGGGTTTGTGTCTGTTACTCTCCATGCCGGAACATTTCGATATGTATCAAACGCTACTGTTGGTCCAAGCACTGTTTTAAGATTACCGGAATCATATGCTGTCCATAGACCTAATCTAATGGAACAATCTGTTCCAGGAATACCGTTTGTTCCACCAATTTCAATTCTTAATTGGCCGTCTGCTGTTGCTCCATCACTTGTAGCTAGGCTATCAGCAAAAAGTTCAAGTTGTCCTGACGCATTTGCTCTAGCACTAACACCTGTAATAGATGCTGTATTAATATCACTGGCTGCAACTGTGACTGTACTACCTGTTAATGTAATATTTGAAGCGTTAATCCTCATTGTTTGACCAATGGCCAAGTTAGCTGGGTTAGCAATGCTACCTGTTATAGTCGGAACTCTGTCTTTCCAATCATCACTACCAACTAATGCCCAAGTATTGTCGTAACCTTTGTAGTATACTGGATTTGAAGAACTTGTAGTAACTACAGCATATTCACCAATGGACCCTACTGAGCTAATTGGAACTGTACCAATTACTTGTGCAGTGTTTGATATAATTCTTGGAGTTGATTTAACAAAAGCGTTTCCGTCTGAACCAAATCTATAGATACCCCATTCAGTACCACTAGTGCTTATATCTAACCAATATGTCGCATCAGCTGGTTCACCAGTTGGACGAATGCTTGTGCCTTCTAATTGTGCTAAGTCAACGTTGGCACGTTGTATGTACATTTGATTAGATACACCAAGTGCGCTGTAGGCTGCCAACATACCGTATTCGTTACGTTCATCACCATGTAGAGGATTATCAGCTGAATCCACTTCAAAAGCAATTGAACCAAATTTTGTTACTAGATCTCTTTGACTAGTAATATTAAACACTTTACCAGCGTTTGCCGCTGTTGTGTAAGGTGCAACTGTTCCTGCTGGAGTAAGTTTATCTTGTTTCGTAGCAACAAGTAAGTAAGCGATTGAACCTGCCGCTGTTGGAGTATACTGACTTTCATCAGTTACGGTTACTTGTACTCCGGGTGAAATAAGTGCCATGGTATTTTTCCTCTATATAGGTTACTTTAAACTATTTATGATTATTTTGTTTTTTTGGTGGTGTTAGTCTGCCCTTTTAAAGGTTCGCTAAATAACTGTATGCAACAGCGATCTTTATGTGTGGCCTGCGGGAAAAAACCCAGCGCAATTAACTATAAACGTGGGGGGAAGACCTACTATAGGTCTCGCTGTGACAGTTGCATTAGGAAGAAAATTAACAAGCCAATGCCTAAACCCAGTTGGATCAAAGCAGGGTACAAGAAAAAACCCGTATGTGAAAAGTGTGGCTTTAAGGCAAGGTACAAAGAACAGTTATTTGTCTATTATATAGACGGTAATCTAAATAACAATCATCATCTAAATTTAAAAACTATCTGTGCTAACTGCCAATATGAAATTGCTAAAGAAGGACTTGGTTGGACTCAAGGCGATCTAACTCCGGACTATTAACAGAAAGAAACTCCTCAACTTGATCATATAGATCATCAAGTGTGTGATCATTGAGCATGGTTGCCCCAAACTTTTTACCTACCCAACTGTACTCACTAGCATGCACCTCTTGATCTTCTAATCTCTGTCTACTTAATGCCCAACTGAAGTTTTGTTTAGGACCTTTGTTATATTGTATTGCAGAATCATACCAGTCTGGCTCAGAGCCGCGTTTAACTCTGATTACTTGGCCACCTAGTTCTCTTATTGCTTCAAGTTCGTTAGGAAAGCGACAGTCTGTGATTACTATATCGTCTTTGGAAGTTGCTAATTTGTGTTCTAAACTGGCAATCCACATATCATCATGAAAGCTATTTCTAACTACTTCAGTGCCCCAGTACTGTAGCACCCACCTTGGAGTTAGGTCAGGCATATTAAGTCGTGTCGCCCACCATTGGTCTACAGTTTCACGCCATTCACGGCTTTTCTTTGATCTTCCTTCCAGCATTTCTCTGTCCCAATTGAATGTGACTGCTACTGAATCTTTAAGTGAATTTGCAAATGATTCGCGTTTGTAACCGTGTATATTAACTAGATAATCAGCAATGGTGTCTTTACCACTACCCATAAAACCGCAGATACCAATTATTGATGCCATACAAACTCCTTGATTGAACTACTATTATAACTAATATAGACTACAAGGTCAACTAAATTTTAACCTTGTATCCACCACATTGGTTGCCCACCGTCTATGTATAGTTTGATCTCTTCGTCGAGCTTATCTAGTAGTGCAAGGCCTTCTTGTTTAAGTGCTGTACCGTTTAATGTAGTACCGCCTTGTGGGCCTGCAATTGTAGCAAATTTCTCACGTGCCTGTCCAATACTGATTGATGTAAGAGCATAGGCATAGTCTTGTATCCACGGAAATGCTTGAGGATCATTTAGTAATATTTGATCTGGTTTGTAGTTGTATGTCCATAGCAATACACTTTCTTTTACTATGTCTGGACCTTGTATGCCACCCCATGGAATTTTTCGCACTATGGTTAATTTTTTAGTAACCTTATTCCATGTAAAATTCATAAACCCGCCAAACATCTTCATAGCTAACTCTTGATATCCAGTGAATAGTTCATATTGAGCTAGGCCGCCAATACGTCCAGCTACCAACATATAAGTGTTTAGGTATCCTGATGCGAATGGTTCAAATTGGCTAGCTGTTGTTCCTGTTACTGATCCAATTCCACGACGGAATATCTGTTTGACATCAATAATGTAGTTAGGTAGTATGTATTCTTGTGTCTCTGGGTAAACATCTAAGAACACGTAGCTCTCTTCAACGGCATTAGAACTGCGTTGCCTGTATCTGTTGAATGCCTGTTTGATACCCATCTCAAAATGTTCTTGATCAGCTTCAACATCAATCATTCCATAGCCTAATCTTAAACGTATGTAGTCAATGATGTCAGCTCTAACGGATGCTACAGAATCTAACTGTGCCTGTAGATTAGCGTCAAACGCTATGTGTCCGGCCCCACTACCTGTAACATTAGAATACAGATTCTTTGGTTCGACTGTCAGGGTAGAAGTCAGGTTACCTGAGGTGTTTGATATAAATTCTGGTAATTCGTTGGGCATTAGTTTTATCCTGTTATTCTGTATTTATGCTGAACAACAGGATAAATTTAGATTACTTTAAGGAGTATAGTATCTGCGTTGATACGTCCGTTGAGTTTAGTATCGGTTGTCTTGATTGATTCTATAAACTTACGTAATTGTATTTTTCCTGCACCTTTAAAGTCTTTTAACTGTTGTTCGGGCTTACGTAGAGTTTTTTGTACACTGTGGGATTGATCAAATCCCACAATACTAGTACCTTTAACACCTAGTGTGCTAGCATGTGCATCAGCTACATATTTTCCTAGCTTACGAGTTTTAGTATTATAAATCCACAGTGTTTCTGCAGTTAATATGTCTACAGGATTTACTGATACCAATTTACTTTTGCTATCTTCTTTGAGATATTTTAGTTTAGCAACAACTTTTTCTTTTGCTGGTGCTTTGCGTACTCTTGCCTGTTTTGTTGCTTTCTTGACTTGTGCATAAGCTTCTAGATCAGCAAACAATTTAGCATAAAACGCCTCAAACCGCTTGTAATCTGCCGCTTTATAGTGACTATAACCTTCTTTTAGTTGCTCATTTTGTCCTGCTTTAGCTTCTATTAGTTCTTGCCTGTGTACTTCAAAAAATGCACTAATCTTTTTAATTAAGGCTTGTGGACAGTTTTCTGTTTTAAGATATTCAAATGCTTTAGGATCAGACACAGTTTCACCATTCATTAATTGATCTTCAAACAGTTCAAAATGCAAGATGTGCTTGTCAGCGATCTCGTTCATACGATTTTGTATTGTAGGAACGTTTACTTTGGGCTTGCTATCACTGACAACTGTGTCAACAATACCAGTTGCCTGGGTTAACAGTCTATCTAATTCTTTGTTTATATAATTTGTAACTGGTTTAACTTTTCCTGTAGTACCACCAAGGCTTTCCCAATAGTCATTGTATTGTTGGTGAACATCAGGCATACCTAACATTAGCATACGACACACCCCACCTAGAGTGCTACCAAATTGACTGTCTGAATTTTTAGCTATGCTTTTGCTATGTTTAGACCATTGCTCGCTGGCATTTACCCAATTAATTACCCATTTTTTGTATTGAGCCGTTTTAGCCTCTATGCTGTAGTAATACATAGCATCGTGTAAGTGCTTAGAATATGCGGCACCTAACATTGCTGTTGCATTGTCCCATTTAGGTTCTTTAGCAGTGGCCATGCTCATTGCCTTGGTTGCCTTCGCTTTTCTTTTTGCACCGTCGATCTGTATCGCCATTTAGATTATTCCTTGTTGTTTCAATTATTATATTAGTAAAGTTCCCGTCTGTCAACCATTTAATAAAGTGCCAAATGTAATCATTTGTTCATAATTTGTTATTTCTTCGTTAATCTTAGTTATCATCTCTAGATGTTTTTTTGTTTGTTTCTGTTTTCTACGGCATTCTACTTCTTCAATACTTAGTTCAGTAATCATTGAATCAAAATTTCCCACAATCTTTTTCATTTGATTCTGATGAATACCAGTACCTTCTGCTAGCTTAATTAAACTAGTACGGACTTCTTGCCAATCAACACTTGATTCTATCTTCATAATACTAATTATACATTCATTTGGGCAGAATGTCAATGACGATAAATACTAGATAATTAGGATTTTACAATGCCGCGTTTAAGTTTATATAAGCCTACTAAAGGTAACGACTACAAGTTTTTTGATAAGAGAATTTCAGAGATGTTCACTGTGGGCGGCGTTGATGTCAACGTTCACAAATATCTCGGGCCTCTTGATCAAGGATTTGTTAGTAATACTGAGCCTGGTGGAACAAGCCTTACTAGCATACAAGATCTATTGTTCCTAGAAAATCGCGATCGCAAGTATGATACCAGTATCTATACCATGCGTACCATTTACCGCATCAATGATAATGATTTTGATCTGACACAGTTTGGCCTTTTCCTAACAGGTGACACTATGTTTGCCGTGTTCCATTTAAGCGATATGGTACAGACTATTGGTAGAAAATTGATAGTAGGTGATGTCTTAGAACTTCCAAACCTTAAGGATCTGTATCCGTTAGACGATACATTGCCTGTTGCACTTAAAAGATATTATGTAGTTAATGACGCTACACGTGCCGCAGAAGGGTTTTCACCAAGTTGGTATCCACACCTATGGCGCGTTAAACTACAACCATTGGTAGACAGCCAAGAATACAAAGATATCATTGACAATATTGCGGCTGGTGACGGGACTGATAGTAGCATATCTGACGTGTTAAGTACATATGACAAATATCTTGACATCAATGATGCTATTGTTGAACGTGCAGAAGCTGATGTTCCTAAGAGTGGATATGACACTACTAATCTATACACTGCGCCAGTAACAGCATCAGGACTTCCAGGCGACCCAGACGGAGTACTTACAAGCTCGAATGCCAATGTTTCTAGCAATACCTATTCAAGTTCTAGCACATTATCACCAAGTGCTAAAGTAGAAGGATATCTGACTAGTGATGCATTACCGCCAAATGGGGCTAGTGTGTCAGCTGGCATATCATTCCCTACAAGTCCAGTAATAGGTGAGTTCTTCCTTAGATTAGATTATGTGCCAAATAGATTATTCCGCTATGATAGCCGTCGTTGGGTTAAAATGGAAGACGGCGTTAGGACAAATCTTACTCCGGGTGCTAGCAACCAAACACAGCGTAGTGGATTTGTTAATAATACCGATGCTAACTATGCTAATGCATTAGCCTGGGATGCCATACGTATTCCAACAGGAGCATATACTCCTGCGGCAAATGCACAGACATTGTCATTTACTCTTAGTTCTAAACAAGTAGTTACTAAGACCCTGTATGTAAGTACATACGGTGTTAAAACAAAACTTAACAGCACTATTATAACTAATACCATTAGCAATACCAGTGGTAACATATCATTTACTGTATCTACTGCATTGAATACCGAGGATGTATTAGAATACACAATCTATGCTAACGTAACATATCAGCGGCAAGGGCTCAGTGACGCTCTTAGCCCCACAGCGGACAATTAATTATGGCGGCACTTCAGCAGTTTTTTTATGATGCTCAGATTGAGCGATTCCTAGCACAGTTTATTAGGATGACTTCAGGATTCCAAGTGGAGTTTGGCAAAGACAGAGATGGCAACAAGACATTACAAAGAGTTCCTGTTTACTACGGAGATGGTAGTCGACAAGTAGCATCAATACTTAATAATATGAGTGAAAATGCTATGATGGCGGTTCCGGCGATGACTGTGTACATCAATAATGTGACCTATGACAGAGATCGGGTGCAAGAACCTAACTTTGTTGGTAAGATGAACATACGGCAAAGAAACTACAACGAAGAAACACAAGAATATGAGGCAAAGCAAGGCAATGCATTCTCAATTGAGAGATTGATGCCTGTGCCATACACATTAGAACTTAAACTAGATGTGTGGACCAGCAATACTAAACAAAAACTACAACTGTTAGAACAATTGATAGTGTTGTTTAATCCGGCATTAGAAATACAATCAACTGACAACTACATTGATTGGACTAGTTTAAGTGTGGTTTATCTTGAAAATCCAAATTGGACAAGTCGTACTGTGCCAATTGGTACTGAAAATCCCGTTGATGTTGCTACATTAACATTCAAACTACCAGTTTGGATTAGCCCTCCTGCAAAAATTAAAAAATTAGGGGTTATACAAAAGATTATTGCTAGCATACACGACAGTGATGGCAATCTTAGCGAAGATGTATACAATAGCACTAATTTAATGGGAGCGAGACAATACTTTACTCCATTGGATTACGGTGTGTTATTGATTGGTAATACCCTTACCTTATTAAAATACAGCGAGTTTGAAGACCCGCGTGATCCACGGACGGAATTAGTTCCAAAATATCCTGTTACCGAAACTCCGGTTAAGGTTGGTACTAGAGACGTATGGCGAGATCTTATTAACGTTTATGGTGTTCTTGAAAATGGGATTAGCCAAGTTCGATTATTAACCCAAGATGGTGTTGCTGAAGTAGTTGGTACTGTAAGTTTTCATCCTACTGATGACAGCCTGCTAATATTTAATGCCGACATTGACACATATCCGGCTAACACATTGGACCCAATTGACGCTATCATTGACCCACGCAAAGTTACAGTAGATGCTAGCATTACGGCCCCTGCCACTGGCACTAGATATCTATTATTGCATGGTGTTGGTAGTTTTGACAATCCATCCGGAACTGGGCCAAGTGCTTGGCGCGGCAGTGACGGGCAGGATTTAGTAGCCAATGCCAACGACATCGTGCAGTACAATGGCACACACTGGGTAGTAGTATTTGACAGCCCAGCGGCAGATAGTGTACAATATGTAAGTAATCTAAATACTGGAACTCAATATAAATGGAATCTCGATCAGTGGGTAAAAAGCTGGGAAGGCGAGTACAAAAACGGCCTGTGGACTCTCGTACTATAGAAGGTGTCGGAACTTTCATCTACTGTACATCTACCAAACGTTATCTATTCCTCTTACGCAACAGTAGCAAGTATTCGGGCTCTTGGGGAGTTCCTGGTGGCAAGGTTGAAATCAACGAGAACATCTTAGGAAGTCTACTCAGAGAGATTCAAGAAGAATTGGGCGGTACCATCGAAGACGCAAAAATTATTCCTATAGAAAAATTTACCAGCGACAATGGTAATTTTACATACCACACATTTATAGCACCCGTAGAAGATGAATTTACTCCCATATTGAACGAAGAACATCGTGGGTATTGTTGGGTGGCATTAGAGGATCATCCCAAACCGTTACACCCTGGAGTGTGGCGCACGATCAATTTTGAGTCTGTGGTTAGTAAGATTAAAACCTTAGAGTTGATACTTTAGTCAAAATAAAAGCCCACTAAGGGCTTTTATCTTTTATTAGTCTAACAATTATAGATCTGCTTCTAACACCATATCTCTATGAGAAATTTGTCTAAAATTAGCGTAGCCTTTCCAAGATGCATGTGTAGGATATCTACCATTCGGTGTTACTAGTGCAAAATCTACATCATCATATACTGCGAATAGTTGGCTATAGCTTTCTTCCCAATTATTTCCAGTTTGATCAACACCAATCGCATCATATCCGTTAGTACCAGCATATATGTTACTGTTGTATCCTGAGTCAAATTGTCCTTCACATCCTACTAGGTATATTTTCTTGTGTCCATCGAAACAAGCAAGATACGTAGCTGTTGCACCAGCGTCAGCATATAAATCATGCGGAGTTAGGTAAAACGCTCCCGGAAATTCTAAGGTAAGTGGGGCCTGGGCGTACACAATATTAGCAGTAGTAAATCCACTGTCAACACATTCTTGAGCCATTGCCATAGTAGTTACTACTAGGAAATCTGGAGTATGATCTCTGTAAAAAGCATTACACGCATAACTTTGCAATGTATCAGCTCCAAGCAATCCGTTGAATTTGTTAAGCGTATGAGAAACTGGAAACTTCTTCCTACTCTCACCGTTACCAAATACTACAGCACGATTTGAAACTTGATTATTAACAACATTATTTGGAACCGTTTCTTCAACTGAAGTCCATTCTCCATGTTCTAATCTACGTTCTTGGATAATATCTTCACCTTCATAGTTGGATCTATATTGTTTTGTATATAATTTAAGCATTTATTTTTTCTCTGTTAAGCGAATACTGAGACCTATTACTAGGCCTCAGTTTCTAATTTACATTAAACAATATAAGTTGTTTGCACTTTAATGTTAGCGTTTATGCCAGCACCAACTGGAACCATAATCAATCTAACAACGTTACTTGCAATGTTTGATACAAATGTACCTATCTCACCGTCCGGAGCAATAACAGCATACGAACTATGTGTTACTACAGCATCTTCTTGTGCTAACATTGTTTCTTGACTATGTACACTTGATGTAGCGCCATCTCTCATTTGGATGAAGTACTTAGCTGAGTGATATGCTGTGTCAGGGAAACTGTCAATTATTACCATGTTACCAGCTTGTGTAGTAATTGGTGTTTCGTCATACACAATAGTACCTGTTAGCTGTACCTTGTCGCCACTTTCATTACCAATGTTAATGTTACCACTTGAATCACCTAATACTGTAAGTTGTCCTTTAACAGTAAGATCTTGCTCAATTACAACACTACCTGCGGCGTTAACTGAAATTCTTACAGCACTACCAGTTACAATATTTGCAAAGTTGTTGTCACCTGCATTGAGCTGTACTGTACCAGTACCATTGGCTAGCGAATTAACTGTTGCTGTGGTTACAAATCTACGTGCATCAATCACATCACCAGCTGCCGGAGCTTCTGTAAATGTCATTGTAGTACCTGATACTGCGTAAGCCGTAATTGGTATTTGCACGATACCGTTAATAGATACTATAGTTGCGGCTGTTGTTGATGCCACGTCTAAAGTAAATGCTACTGTTGTACCGTCACCGTTAAACTGGTCTGATGCTACAACAGTAAATTCAGTACCTGGTTGGACCCATTCACTGCCATTATAGTATTCAATACCAGATGCTGTAGTACTGTACCGTAACATACCAGCTACAGCGACGTTTGCTGTTGCACCTGGACGATTTGAGTTTGATCCAACTGGAAGAACAATAGCACCAGTACTGTCAAATTTCACTACTGCGCCGTCTTGTACTAAGGTATTACCGGTTGAACTAAACACTGCGGCATTCTTAGCAGTGTCTATTACCATTAGTGCATCATTACCTTGACCTTTAACTGTTACTGATGTTGCAACTTTAGTACTGTTAATAGTTGCACCAATACCAATGAATACTGATTTAGCCATTGCTACACCACCCGGAGTAACAATTGCTCCAGTGTCAGTAGCACTTGCTTCTGTTGCATTTGAAACTGTAGCAACACCACTTGCATTAAATGTACCTGTGTTCATTACTGCGGCACTAATGTTAGCACTTGAGTTAAGGAATCCACTTACGTTAGTTGCGGCCAGTGTTGTAGTACCAGTTGCATTTAATGCACCTGCATTAACTACTGCACCACTGATATTACCAGTTGTGTTAATTAAACCAGTTGAGTTAATAGCACCACCATTAACCACTGAAGCACTAAGATTGCCTGCTAAGTTTACAAAGCCACTTGCAGCCAATGTAGTAAATGAACCACTACTTGCTGTTGCATTACCAATTGGAGTTGCATTAATTGACGCAAACGATGCTAGTCCGCCGATTACATTACCAGTTGCAGTTAATGTATCTGCGTTAACTGTTCCGCCATTTAATACTGCGGCACTAAGGTTACCTGCTAAGTTCACAAAGCCACTTGCATTTACAGTAGTAAATGATGCCGCGGCCGCCGTTACATTACCAATCACGGTACCTTGGATACCACTACCTACATACAGTCTACCACCGATACCAGCACCACCAAGTACTTGTAATGCACCTTCGTCAGCGGCTGTTGCCGCGTCAGTCCCTTCAATTATCGTAGTACGGTTAAGATTCCAACTTGTTGTTGCGTGTGTGTATGTGATGTTAGCACCTACGTTTCCGTAAGCAACGTTAATACCAGCACCATCTGCTGAAGCACTATCGCCAGCACCATTGGCTACCGTAATTTGTAGATCTTCAACGTCTAATGTAGCAACGTTAAGTGTTGTATAGTCACCTTGTACTGTTAATCCACCAGTAACAACTACATCACCACCAACGTTCAAGTTTTTAGCAATACCAACACCACCTGCTGTAATTATAGCACCTGTTGTTGTGTTAAGACTTTGCCAGTCAGCCAACGATTTAAGTTGTAGACTAGCAACCACATTACCTGTAACACCAACACCACCCGCTGAAACTATAGCACCTGTTGCCGCACTTGTTGAAACTGTTGCATTAGCAACGTTTAAATTATTTAAAACTTGAGTTGTATCTTGTGTTATCAATCCAACTCTGTCTGCATCTACATTAATTACAATGTTACCACTTGCACCACTATCATTAACAGCTACAAAACTATCATCTGCTATAATTTGAGTAACATCTGATGACAATGCTGATTCTAAGTATGTTAGTGTTACTGCATCTTGTGCTGATGTTGGATCTGCAAGGTTAATAGCTGATGAGCCGTTAAAGTCAACGTCATCTGTTGCCGCAAGAACTAAATCACCTGAAGTAGTTCCAATCCAACCTGCGGCATTTGCTGTAATTTTTGCGCCTACTGTTAATGTATTAGATGCAAATCTTAAACCATCGTTATCAATCATTAAGCCGTCTGCACTAGTAGTTACAACTCTTCCTGTTGTTAATCCACTTGCTTTTACTGTTGCTACGCTTGCTTGGCTAGCTGATACGTTACCTGTTGTGTTAATTAATCCAGTTGAGTTAATTGCTCCGCCGTTAATAATTGTGGCACTTATGTTACCAGTTGTATTAATAAAGCCAGTTGAGTTAAGTGCACCTGCGTTAACCACTGGAGAACTTATGTTACCAGCTAGGTTAGTATACCCTGCTACAGTTAAATCATTGGTAAGAGTAGCATTTTTTGCATCAACATCATATTGTGCTGTTACGTTACCAAGTAATAAATCACTGTATGATGATTCTGTAGCAATACTACCATATGTAGTACCAGTCTCTGTTGTTGCAATCATTTTGAATGCATCAGAGCTTTCGTCCCAATAAAACGCTTGGTTGACTAAACTACCACGTTCAAAAACAAAACCTAGATCATATCCGTTAGTACCCGAAAACGCATTGTTTAACACGAGCAACGGATCGTTAACGTATGTGTTTGTTGATGCTAGTGTTACATAACTGGTTGCACCAGTAACATATAAGTTACCAGTGATAACAAAATCACTAGTTACTACAATATTGCTACTGAATAATGCACCGGTTACGGAACCTGGTATAATTTTACTGTTTGCCCAGATACCTGAATCCAGTATCTGGTTATTTTTAATTCTGGTCACTGCCATTTTTAAATTCCTAAATTAGATGTTACGTTAATGTATTTGTACGAACAGCCAGATTCCGTGTTCCGGGCAGTTGCTCAAACAGTAAAATTAGGTTCCATATCCCCCACTGTTTGGTATTTGATTATTAGTAATATTTAGCCGGAATGGAGTAAAATAGTCCGTCTAAGATGGCTGTATTATAAGATACTATATGTTATTTTATGATGTAGTTTTTACTTAATCGAACGTTGGTGTTCGCGTAGTCTGCGGTAAATTGGATTAAAACATTATTTCCACTGATTGTAGCAGTAACGTTCCCTACCTGTTCAGCTGTTGTGATACTTGTTATTTGATTTGACACTGCGGCGGTGCCATTATGTGTTACTAATACTTCATACGCGGCAAATCTAGTATCATCTGTGGCTTGGATTGTATATTTTACTGTTCTGTACACTAGCTTGCTAAAGCTGTCTATGGTTGTTGCTACACCAGACGATGACACAGTTGTATTTGCATTTGTGGTTGCAAATGCACCTGCAACTTCTATCGAACCGTCGGCAACTGGTATTGCTATACTAGTTGTTCCTAACTGTAATTTATCAATACTAACTACACCACCAGAGACATGTCTGACTTCAATAACGTCGCCGGCGGCAGGTGCTTCTGCAAATGTTAGTGTTGTCCCGGACACAGTATATGCTGTAGTTGGTTGTTGCATAGTACCGTTAATACTAATAATTAAATCATTTACTGACCCTGCCGCAGAACTTAGCGTAAATTCAGTATCGGAACCATTCCCGTTGAGTATCTGTGAGGTAATGGTTGCAGTTCCACTATCCCATGCTGACCCATCATATACTTCTAAGCCTCCGGTATCAGTATTAAATCTTATATATCCTGCATTAAGTGTTGACGGTCTATCATCTGTGCCACCCAATGGCAGACCAATGGCATTGCCTGTAAACTGTACTGCACCCGCGCCATCTGATGCAATGATTATATTTGCGCCACTGTTTACTGACGATATTGTGGTATTATTGACCTGTAAGTTACCAATATTGGCAATTGAGCCGGAACTACTGCCTACACCAAATGTTCCTGTATATCTACCGCCTGATATATAAACTGATTTACCCGCAAAGTTAACTCCATTTGGTAAATTAGTTCCAATAAAATGTAGGACTCCTGACTGATAGTCAAAGAACCATTCGTCATTGTTGCCTGACCCAGTAGCAAATACTTGCACTCCGTTCGCCGCGGCATTACCAGCAAAACTTGAATAGTGTATGTAGACTTTTGCTTGATATGTTGACCCTAATTCAGGTGGTATCCAATCTGTCAGGCTAGCCTTCCAAGTTCTGTTTGCTGTTGATGTTAAGTCTGCTGAGCATTCAAATGGTAATGATGTTGTGTGAACTGTTACTGGAGCCGCGTTGGACCCGGGTAGCGTTCCTGGTATGCTTGACGCTTGTTGCCACACCTTGTCACCACGCAATAACAGCGGGCTTGGTATAGCTTCGTTAGGTGCTTTCTTGTTGTCGTTGGTGTCAGTTTTAGTAGCACCGTAACCTAGTTTCTTCCAAAGGTAATCAACTTTCTGGGTATCTGAAATTGCCATTAGCTAGCCACCCCCACGCTTAGTGCAGTGATGCTTTCACCACTTGCTAATGCAATACGAACTAGTACAACATTGCCTGTTGCGTTTGTTGCGTTTTCAGAACCTAGTGTCATTGTGTATCCGCCACTAAGTGATGTACTTGTTGCTATCCTATCACCCGATGTAAATGCACAACCGTTTGACCCATTACCACCGTCACCTGTGCTAGCACCCGGAACACCTGCTCCAGCATAGGTTGTTGCTGTGTCTAACCAACCATTTAATGTTGAGGCATCATCTATTCCTGTTCCTGGAGCCGCTATCCATACGCCTGTTACACCAGAAGAGCTTGTAATGTTTAAATCAAAGTTTGCCATTGTTGTTCTACGGAAAGCAAATGTAAAGTATTGTGTTCCTGTGTCGCCACTTCTATCTGGTCCTACTGGCAAGTATCCTGCTGAGTAATCTACAACATTGTGTGCTAATACCCCCAATCTAATAGTTGCTTCTTTGGTACCTTCAACGCCCGGATCAGCCGATTCAGCGTATAGGCTGTTAGTATAAAAGTTTGTTGCTCCGTTGTATGTTGGTGTGTTTGTTGTCTCGGCACTAAAGTCAAAGATACGTACGCCATCATCATCAAAGCCAGCGCCTAATGCATCAGCTACTGCGATAGCGATCTCACTGATACCGCTCTGTGCGGCTGTATGTACTTGTACTTTGGTTGCGTGAGTTGCTGTTGACCCAGTTCCGTTGGTGTTATAAGCAAGCACACCTATTTGTTCAACTGTTCTAACAGAACTTGATGTTATTGCTACTGTTATATTGCCTAAAGAGTATGCTGATCCTACTCCGGTTCCTGCTTTAGGTATTCCTCCACTAAGCATGGTAGTTGTACCATCAATATTAGTGTATGTATATGACTGTGTTGCTACTGCAGATCCTGTTGTGCTTTCTGCATTAGTACTAGATACCACTTCGAGTGGAGTTGTTGTGTTTCTATACGTTTGCCCAATAAAATTAGTTACTTCTAACCCATAAAATCTTAATGTTGGTGATCCTAAATTATAATAAGGAATCCCAGACACATACCGTTTTGTTCCAGCCGCAGTTTCAAGCAACAATCCAGTGTCTGACATCGTTGGTGCACTTGTTAAATCATCTTTAACAAACTCTACTAGATTTGTTTGCCCTGTTTCATTGTGCGTCAATCTAAAGCTGTTGATACCAGTAGGTATCTTGCTGGTAGCTGACGTTGCTCTTGCTGTAAATCCTGTAAATGTTCCAGGAGCGTATATTGAACTAGCAAATGACACGGTACTTCCAGCGGCATTTAATAAATTATAGTCACTTTCTGCTATTATCTGCAGATTTCCTGTTGTACCAACTTGACTGCCAGAGCTTAATGTTATGTTACCTTGATCTGTACCGTTAATTAGTGCTGACAAGTACCCACTGTCAGCGTTGTATGCATACGATGTTGTTGTAACCGTACGTATTTGTGATGCTGACGTTGTTGTTCTGCTAACCGAGTCGCCTGGGCTTAATGTTGTTCCACTTGTGTTATCTGTAGCGTCTGCCGCTAGTAGTGGGCTTGTTCCAATTGATGTGTCGAACGTTATTGTTTTTGTGCTTAATCCGTTTGGAGCGGCAATATTAGCGTCATAGACTTTTAAACTCAGTGATGCCTTTGTTGGGATTACTGCTGGGTTTGCTGTGGTGTGGCTAGTTAGATACAATTGAACAGGTAACGTTCCAGTTCCTGTTGATTTATTAAATGCATATGAATAATCATATCTATCACCCGATACTCCGCCTGTTGCAGAATCGCTTGCTACACTTGCATTCGCTGTACCATCACCAAAGTTAATGTTATATTCAACGTCAGCCATTGAGGTATTTGTTGTGGTGTTTTTTACGTAAAACGTTTCACCTTCAGTTACATATAAGGTTGATCCTGATAACGCTGACCCACCGGATGCCGCTCTATAAAGTTCTAATCCTGCAACTGGATTGGCAGTATAAATTATTATATAATCTGTTCTACTTGCACTTGCAGTGCTACCAGTCCCCGAACCACCGTTATTATACGCCGTTACTGCTACGGTAAATGGACTATTTGTGTTGTCAGTGTATGTATGGCTTGGCGTAGAGTCTGTGGTTGCCGTTGTTGGTGTTTCACCATCTCCCCAATCAATATCATACCTATTAGGATTACCATCGGTACTTAATGTTAATGTTACTGTTGTTCCTTCTCCACCTGCTGTTGGTGTTCCTGTAAATGATATTGATTTAACAAAGGTGTTGTTACGAACATTCTCCATCATTTCGTTCAAATCGTCGATGGCATCTGTAACTTTTGTTGCTGTTGTCCATCCGGTATAGGCCGCAGGACTAATTAGATTGCCATCAGACGATGTTCCTAATGTTATTACATTAGCAATTAGTGTTGACCCTGCTACTATGGCGTTATCAACGTACCCTTTCGATGCGGCGTCTTGGTCTGTTTGTGGGCTAGCAACGTGGTGAACTATATTATTTCCAAAACTTATAAACGAGCTAGGAGCGATAATAGTGTTATCTAAGGTACTGTCACCACTGACTGTTAATGCTGTTAGTGTGCCTAATGATGTTATGTTTGGTTGGGAAACTGTGGAAATAGTGCCAAGAAGTTTTTCTGCATTAACATAATTCCACGGGTGAGATACGTTACCAATATTAGAAAATCCTGCGCTATCAGTACGTAGATCACCACCAACTATTATTGTATGGCCAACTACATGTAGTTTTTGTTCTGGGGTGTCCGTCCCAATACCAAATCTATAATTACTAACGTCCCAATATGTTAAAGATTGGCCATTCGAGCTGATATATAGATCTGTGCCTTGACGATCTAAATTCGCTACTAAAGAATACCCGGGAACTCGACTAATTGCCATTTAATTTTCCAACCTTTCTACTATTTATCAAAAAGGTTATGAGGCGATTGTAGAATTTATTCCGTGGATAACAGTAATCTGAGCTGAATTGCTAGGATTGGAAGTAAATGATATGTCAGTACCTGATATGGCGTTTGCGGCAAATTCGTAGTTGGTTCCTGGAATTTGATAAACTGTACCTACATGCACTAAGATATTAGCCGCCCACAATTGTGGAGCCGCTGTGTTATAGTTAACTGCTAGAGGGCCGTAGTCTGAAACCGCACTGTCACCGGAAAAGCTGTCTTTGGTAATAAGTGATGTTCCACTGCCAACTGTTGATACTGACTGCCATGTGTTTGACGTATGTGAATAATACTCAATTTTATCTGAGGATGTGCTGTAACGTAATGATGTTTGATCTGTAGTTCCGTTTACATTAGATCTAAAGCTGGCGGATGTTGCCGGGAGACCTAAAGCATAGTTGCCGGATGAAAATACAGTATTTTTTGCAAAGCGTCCCATTTAGATTCCTATATAACTTACAGTCATTGAAATAGCGTTAGTAGCGTCAGTATTGGCTTTTATCATATCTCCAGCACTTAAAATTAACTTTTCACTGTCAACAACATAGGTATCACCTGTTTGTACTTGTATACCTGAATATACTCGATGGCTTAGTGTAGTTAGTGAGTTACCTGCTGGACATACATAGATATCAAATGTCCTTGCTGAACTGTCTGTATTACAAAGATACATGGCTGTGATAGCACTAGCCCCAACACTAATATATACATTAGCCGCATCGCCATTTGTTACTAAAGAATTTGTTATTGCCATTTTCTAATCCTATAAAATTATTGAAAACACTATGGCTTTCGATTTTGTTACTAATTCGTCGCTGGCTGTGTCGGAGTTTACTACAAACAATCCGCTACCTGCACTGCCTATTGCATCTGCGTAAATTTTTGTTTTGTTAGAGGTTGCTGTTGGTATATATGTAGTTTCATCAAATTGAACATGGAACCCATTAGTTTCTAAGTTGCCACCTAATTGTGGAGTTGTGTCGTCAACAACTGCTGTTAATCCACCACCGGCCGATGTTAGTATCGTGCTATAGCTACTGCCATCTACAGTAAGTTCCCACAAATCTGATGTTTCGTTCCATCGCAACGCCACGTTGGCTTGCAATCCCCTGTCAACCGACAGGCCTGATGTACCTGGTGACGCATTGCCACCAACACCCCATCCAGCTTCACCAACATTTAATGTGATGTCTTTATCTTGGACATCAGTATTTGTTACTGTGGTTGTGTCATACACCCCCGCAACGTGTAGGTTGCCGGTTACGTAGACATCTGCGGTATCTATAGTATAATCTGTATTAAGTTTTTTAACTGCGGCCATTTTAATTTATTCCAGTTTCTATTATTTATCTTCTAAGTAAGAACTCAAAAAAATAGCACCCGGAGGTGCTAATTTAATACTAAGTTTTAAATTAGTTAGTTAATGCAACCGATACATTTTCAACTGCTGTGTCGGCCCATGCTACCTTGGCGTCTTCGGCAAACTGTACCCCAGTTCCAGGAAGAACAACTGCTGTACGATTTGTTAATTTTTTAACAAAGTAAGTGCCGCCTGCTGAGTCAGTAGCAGTAATACGCAGTTGGCCTTCAACTGGTTCACTGGTAACTAACAAGCACTCACTAGTGCCTTGTGCTGTTGTTACATTATAGATTTTGCTACCTTTTTGTGAGTTGATGTCACCAATAACTGCCGATGACCCACCCGTAACAAATGCCAAAATTGCAATTGCATTTGATGTAGTAGTTGATAATACACCTGTTAGTGTTAGGTTACCTTGTGTGCCAGTGCCGGCTGTAATTGTTAGTGCTGATGTATAGCCACTACCTCCGTCGACAACTATTACACCGTCAATAACACCTGCTGTTTCTGTGATTGTAGCAACTGCTTGTACACCACCCGGTAAGTTTGGTGCTGAAATTGTTAGTGCATCTACATTTGTGTAACCTGTTGAGTTATTAGTACCACCGAGCGTCACTGATACTAACCCTTCGCCACCAATACCTAGTGTGTTACGGTTACCAATGAATAACTTTTTAATAGGACGTCCCATTTGTTTTATCTCCTTATTAAATGGCGTTCTAGGCCTACGCGGTGGGTACCGCATAAACTCTCTCGCGAGTGAACTAAAAGTATTTATCGTCTTTAAGATATTTTGTCCAAAAAAAAGCACCCCTAAAGGTGCTTTTTAATTTCTTTACTATACCAATAAATCGATCTATTGGAATGTTAAGTTTGAGATAGCTACTTCTTCTAAGTAATCAGCCGCATTACCAAGAGATGATGCTGTGTTTGATAATTCAACATAGCCATATCTTGTCATAAAGCCAACTACTGGTTCGAAAGTAGTCGGATCAAGCACAACGCCACTGCTCATTAATGGTACGTATGGGCAATAGAACGCGGCTGCATCAGCTTCTGATGAACCTTTGTAACCAACTAATACTGGTGTACCGTCTGCCGCATAACCATCAACATAAATTCTCATAGCACTGTTTAATGTACCAACGAATTTAGTGTTTGTAGGTGCTTCAAATGTACCTTCTGTAGTACGAGCAAAAGCTGAAGTAGTAGCAGATTGTAGTACAGTTAAAGCCGCAGGAGATACAACAGCCCAGTTACCAGCGCCTCTACGTGTACGTTGAGCGATTAAGTTTGCCGCACGGTTGATTGTAACCGCTAATGCCGCATGCTCGTCACCTACGAATGTAGCTGTACCAGATACTGTTGCTTGGTTGTATGTATAAGTTTGACCAGATAAACTTCTTAATGAAGCAAGAACTTCTTGATCAATTTCAACTGTAATTTCTTGAGCTAGTGCCGCCATGATTTCAGCTTCTACGTCTAGACCGTGCATTGCTTGAGCGTCTTGAGCCGCTTCAAAAGTCCAACGTGCTGATAACTTACGTGTTTTAGCTTCAACAGTTTGTTTAAGAATCTGAACATTGATTCTACGACCTGCTTGGCCTTCAAGTGCTGATGTTGTAGCACCTAATCCAGCAGTTCCATCTCCAGAGTAAGCAACGCCTACTTTGAATGGTGATAGAGCTTCATCACCGGCTGTTACGTCGTTTGCTGTACCTGTTGCATTGTTTGTATCAGCATATCGTACACGTAATGTATGGATCTGAGCAACTGGGCCAGTCATTGGTTGTACACCAACAATTTCGTTAGCGATAACTGTTGGCATTACTCGACGAATTACAGGAAGAATAACTCTATTTAATGTAGCAACGTTACTTGAACTAGTTGCGCCACTTGTAGCGTTTTCTTGCAAGTGTTTCTTTGTGTTTTCTAAAATTACTGCCATTGTGGTTCTACGTGAACCTTGTAAGCCTTCTAACAGGGCGTCCTTGGTTTCGTTCCAACGGCCTTCTAATAGTTGGGTTGTCATTTCTTTGTTTTCCTTTAAAAAAAATTAATACTATTTTAGCCCTGCTAAACGTCGAATCTCTACAACATTGTTGTGCGATTCATCGTTGGCTTTAGCAGATTTATCACCAGACATTTCTACACGAGCTTCAGCTAACACGGGCCTTTCAGCTTTTGGTTTGCTAGAGTTGTTTAGTACTGCTGGCAGATACTTTTCATATGCATTCTGAAGACGTTCAGTTTGCACACCTTCGAGCAAGCTAGACATTACATCAGCTTTCTCTTTGTTTAGAGGTTTCAATAATTCTTCAAGTTTTGCTTTGCGAGCTACACTTTCAGTTATCATTTTAACTTCACGATTCTTACTTTCAACTAGAGCTTCTTTTTCTTCGATTGCTTTTTGACTTTCAGCTATGATTGATTCTTTCTTTTCAATTATTGCTTGAAGTTTAGCAAGTTCAGTGTTCTCATTTAAATGAGTGACAGCAAACTCGTTTGCAAACGCTTCAAAGATACGACGGCCAAACATGTTCTCACGAGCATTTTGGATGTCTTCTTTTAGTTGAGCTAATTCTGAGCCTAGATTGTCTGTTACTGATTCTTTAACAAGTTTAGCCGAACGTTTAACAAAAGCTGACTGTAGTTCTGCTAGTTTTGATTTAGCTTCTGCTACTAATTTTACTTTAGTTTCAACGACTGCTTTCTTGTCTTGGTCAAACTCTTTGATCTCTTCGGCTAAGGCATGGATAACAAATTTCTCTAACTTAGCAATAGCTTCGTTTTGAGTTTTGCGATCTGATCTTAGTTCGTTGATTTCTTCTGCAAGTTTAGTAACTAGGAAGTTATTAAACTTACCTGCAGATTCAATCATGTGAGTTTTAAATTTCACGCGATCTTCTGCAAGAGCCTGTTTCTCTTCGGCAAACTCTTTGAGTTCAGCGGTGAGACTTTCAGTAACCATTTTGTCTAGAGCTTCAACCATTACATTTTTGTCATGATCGTAGCGACCAGCAAACTCTTCACGCAATTCAGCACGAATAGTTTCTCTGGCTTCATTAATTTGTAATTCCCAAGCTTCATTTAAAGCAGTTTGAGTTTCTTCATTAATGATGCCACTATCTAACAATGGTTTGATAGCGTCTAACATTGTGATCTCCTATTTAATTTTCAAATCTTTGATAAGACTAGTTACAGCCTGTTTCAAATATTTTTGTACCCTTTGATCTGCACTGGCTTCACGTGCCATTTCGAATACCTTTTGCCCACCTTTCATATTCATCAGTCCTTCGTAAATCGCTGTTGGATATGCATTAGGGGCACTAGGTTGTGCAACTACATCGACAGTGACTATTTCAAAGTCACTTACTTTGCCGTCTCCCTCGCTCACGTTTCCGCTACCACGAGATGAAACACCAAGTTTTACTCCTGATTCCAACATGGTTTCAACTAACTGACCCATTGGAGTAGGAAGAATCTTTAATTTACCAAAGCCATTAGGCCCATCCATCCACATATCAGTGATCATATGTGATACACGGTCTAAATTAATTTTCAAATCATCTGGATGATCTACTTCGCCTAAGACGCTATAGCCACTCTTGATTTGTTCATTTAATGTAGAAACGGCCGTTTCAATCTCAGTCACAGGATATACACGTTCGTTGTGATTTTTAACGCCACCTTGAATGAATACTCCCTTCATGTAAAGACTCTTACCTTTGCCGTCAGCGTGAGCTTCGGATAAAATTTCCATCCTTGCCGCGTCAAATGTTAAGTGCTCTTTAAGATATAAAGCCATTATTGTTTCCTAATTATTTTCCTACTGGCGATTTTGTATCAGTGCCAGAAGCTTGTGTATTAACTGCTGTTTCTTTTTTATCAAATGCTTTACCTGCTTTAGCACCTGGTTTGTTTAACGGATCATTAACTAACTGACCTTTTGGTTTTGGAGCAGTAGCTGGTTTAGCACCATCTTGATCTACATTTCCGCCTGCTGACATATCAACTGGTTTACCACCCATATTGTTTTTACCAGCAACTGGTGATTTAGTTTGTGCACCTTGTTCAGTTTTTGGAGGAGCTGGAACTTTTTCTACGTATTCACGTACAATTTCTTCGCCTTCTTCAACTGCTTCTTCTTCAGACTCTGTAGCTTCTGCCATTGGCATTTCTTCTTCACTTGGTACTTCCATTCCTACCATTTCTTCACCCGGTACTTCTTCACCTGGTACTTCTTCAGCCTCGCCGCCCATTAATGCGTCAAATTCTGCTTTAAGCTCGTCAAGTGCATCTTCAAGATCAACAACGCGGTCTTCAATTTCTTCTTCTGCTGGTGCTTCTTCAGCGTCAACATCCATGTCCATAGATACTTCATCGTCTTCTTCTTCGTGTTCTTCTTCTGAAATGCCTTGTTCGTCAACGTTGATTTCGTCTACTAGATCGCTAACTTCATCAGTAGCAACTTCAGATAAATCTGCGTCGTCGATTAAATTTTCGTATATATCGCGTGATTTTTCAACAACGATAGTGTGAAATAATTCACGGGCTTCGTCATTCTGATCGTTGATAATGTGCTCAATTAGTTGTTCGTACTTGTTCATTCTGGTGAACTCCTTTTAAAAATAAAAATAGATCAAATATTGATTCGTGTATTCGTTATGTTATGTATTTAACGAATTGTTTGGATTTTGTGGTTAAATGCGTTGTTTTTGATTGTTTTTGGCGGATAATTACAGAGATGTCATGTCAGCAACTGGTGCTTTGTATTGGGTACGCACGGTTTCTAATTTCTGCTCATGTTCTAACTTACGTACATCATTCATTATACGTAATCGATTTAACTGTTTTAAGGTTAATTTGGTTTTGCGTAAGTCGCTGAGGTTAGATACGGTATTATCTTCTTTTTCCGTATTGTAACCTTGTGGTGTAGGTTCAAAAATTTCTAGTATATTCATAAGTGTATTTACCAAAATGCCTATAAACCTAACTCACCACCCGGTGCTTCTGGTCCAGATCCTGCTGTATCAACTCCGCCCAAGTCTCCAGGCTCCCCATCGATTGGTTCAATTGGGGTTAGGTTGTCTAGATCAGATTGTAGTCCAGCGGTTGTTACTCCAACTGATCGCAGTCCTGCTTCTGGTGCCGTCGTTGATTCACCAGATTCATTTTCTTCATTCCACCACTCTTCATTTTCTTGCATTTCTTCTTCACTTAAATCTAGATATCGTTTGAGCAAGAAACGTTTTGAAAGATATGGTGTTTGTTCCAGTTGTGTAAATGCTTGTATGCGTACTGCATCAACTTCTGCTTGCCTATATTTGGCAAAGTTCTGCGGCTCATTGAAACGGAGTTCAAACACTGATCCATCAATGTTTACTCCTCTCCATCGCATGAACATTTTAAATTCTTGATCTAACTTGTCTACTATCAAACTTTGTAAACGTTTGCAATATTGATTAAATCTCCATTCCTGAATTAATGCTGTAGTACCACGACCGTCACTGTACCCACGTTCGCTGTCTTCAGCTCCTGTTGGTAGATATGAACTAGGAACTCTTAACCCACGTGCCAATTTATTGTTGAAATATCTTAGATCGTCAATCTCACCAAGATTTTGTCCACCTGGTAGTGTGGTAACGTCACTTCCTCTGCCGTCTGCTGTTACTGGGAAGAAGTAGTCTTCGTTTGTACTCAACGGATTGTATGTAGCATCCATCATGTTTTCACCTCCGCCAGTCTGAGTGGGAATGCGACGTTGGTGAATTTCATTTTTAATACGATCAACAAATGCCATGGCCATATGACTCGGCATATTACCCACATCAATTTTAAATACTCTACGTTCCGGAGCACGCTGTATTCTATAGATAAGGATCGCGTCTTCTAACAGTTGTTTTTGTTTGAATATCTTAAACACTGATTCTAATGCGCTGTTACCAAACGGCCAATTAAGATCTAATCCTTCTGTTAGGCTTATATGTACTACGTGTTCTGCATTAATTGGTGCTTCATTTTGTGCATGACTAAATCGACTTCCGCCACTATAAGGCACATTTGGTTGTACATAGGCTCCACTTGGGCCGCCTACCTGTGGGTGGTTGATGTATGTGTCACTGGATGCAACTGACGTGGCTGTTAAATTCATGAAGTTAACATTAAGATCTTTGATCAGATATTGTTCTGGTTCTTTGCCTTCACTTTCGTTAACAATGACTTTAACTACCTTGTGCATCTCTGTCCAGTAAAGTTCGAATGTTTCCGGATCACGCAAGAATACTTGGTCACCATATTTTAAAACATTACGCACCAATTTGAATAATCTTTTATTCATTTGGTTAATACTGCACCATTGGTTTAGTTGATCTTTAAGAATTTTAATTTCGTTGTCTGTTGGTTTTTCTTTAAAGTATAGATCAAACCCAGTACCGTTTTCGATATTGGACTGTGTCATGAACTCGGCTAGTATGTCTAGGGCCGCATTGATTTCTGAGTCCTGATCCATCTGTTCGTATTGGTTGTATCGTTCGGTTCTGTTTGGATGGCCAATGTAAACTTCCGGAAGTTTACTAGCAAAATTACGAAATCCAGGATCAAGAGGACTATTACCTTTGTTACTATTGCCCAACGGACTCATTAGTCCACCAGATTCTGGATTTGCTTGTTTAAAATATTTTTTCCATGACATATTATAGCGTTCCTATTAATTCTTTATTTTTTAAATAAGCATCTCTTCTTGCCTGAGTCCATTGTGTACCTTTGATTCCTTTATTCCATGGTATATTACCTTTAAGAGTATTAGATATCTTTTGTCTTACTTCGTTAACAACATGTTTTCCTAAATTAGCTTTACGTATATTTTCTGCATGTTCTTTAGTTTTAGGTTGTCTATATTTTTGTTTATGTTCTTCTGTTCTTACTTTGCCGCGATTGGCTTTACTAATTTTGTGTTTAGTTTCTTCAGAATGTTTCCATCCTGTTGCACAAGCCCATTGATTTAATTTTATATTATCTAATACGCCACCGTCAATCTTTCTACCATATTCTCTAATCAATTTATTTTCTAAATTAAATGCCTGTTCTTCGGTTAAGGCCGATTTAACAATTATGCGTCTTTCAATGGGAGGCACTACCGTATATAGATGTTTTTGTCTAATACGATACTTTGATCCCTTACCGATATAATAAGGGGTTCCTTGTTCAGTAACATACTGGTAAACATAAAATTCTGTTGTCATAACAGTATTTATCGTCCTAGTAACTGTTCTGTGCTATTTGTGATGTTAGGCTGTTGGTTGATTGCATGGCACGGAGTATTTCGGCTAGCACTCCTGTCTGTTGATTTATTGATGCAGTGATGCTACTGCTGTCTAAACTTACGGGGATTGATTTGTTGTCTGGCAATGGTACTACTGCTTCTGTGCCGTGTAGGACTTCAGAGTACCCACTTATAGGTCCTGTACTGATGCCGCCTATGGCCATGCCAGGGGACGAAATAGCCTCACCAATAGTTTTTGGTGGTGTAAAACCAGGCGGAAGTGGCACTGGACTTGGTTCTGGGCCTTTTCCTGTTATAAAGTTTAGGAATTGTGCCATTCCAGCATTTATCTTTTCGGTCGTTTGTGCATAAGTGCCTAACAACGGTAAAAGTTTGTCTTCAAGCAACACTGCCATCTCTTGCGCGGCCCTAGTTGCTCCGGTCATTCCTGTTGTTAATGGATCTTGGGTGTCTTTAAGTTCAGTTAGGCTAGCTAATACTCCTGCAACTCCTTCTTTACTCATCTTGATGGCTTGGTTATATACGTCAATACCTGCTTGTGATACCGCTTGCAAACTTGAATCGCCTGTTGCGTATGCACCAACGAATAACGCCTGATTTGCCCTAAATGAGCCAATCATAGCTTGTGCATATTGGGCATTGGCTTGGGCTACTGCCGTAGGATCAAACATGTTGTTTATAAATTTGTCGTATAGCAATCGGCCTTTATCGGCGGCCGCCCTGTTAGTTGCTTCGTATATTGCCGCTTCTTGATTTATCACTGACCCGTTATATATCACTCGATCTCTAAATGCTTTCTTCTCAGTTTCTGACATCAATGCCATTGATGCATCTATCTGGGCCGCTACTTCTGGACCCTTTTTGGCTATCTCATTTTGGAAGGCCGCAATCTGATTCTGTTCTTGTACCTGTTTAGTTTTGGCTTTAGCATCTTCACCGGTCAATGCCGATATTAATCTTAGATTTTCTGCATATTTCTGTGTTTCGACCGCTAACATGGCTGGATTAACTGATTGTGCTGTCCTGCGGATATTAGCCATTACCGTGGCTGTTATCTCTGCCTGTTCTTCAAAGCCATAACCTAAATTCTGTAGTTGCTCTCTTATCCGTCCGTTGTTCTGGTCAAATATTTTGCCGACCTCTCCGACCTTGCGGGCACCTTCAGCAACACCAACTCCGCTCATGGCCAAATCGGCGGACTGCTTGCTTATTACTTTAGAGAATTGTTCTAGGGTCAGTCCAGCGCCCACACTGGCTTCACGCATACCAGACATACCATCAGCAAATATCGCACCACTGGCATTGACTGTGTTAAAGGCTTTTTCTGTCTTGGCCAGTTCCTTAGCAAGGACTTCAACTGAGAATTTTAGGAATTTTGCACTGGCTTCGGCGCCAAGTTGCATTGCCTTGCCACCAACATATATCACACTACCTATTGCGGCACCCCAACCTTTTGTGCCAGCTAGATCTTTACCTACACTAGTTAAGAAGCCACCAAGGCCACCAACTGCTCCAGTTACAGCATCTATAGCAGAATTTAATAAGATTGTTGATACTTCAGTGCCACTAGCGCCACTTTGCAATGATTTAGTTAAATCGGCTGTGAGTTTTGTCGCACCATTGGTAAGACTTTTTCCAAATGCAATGGATGCTTCTTTAGTCCGTTCATTGGCTGCCAGTTTAACTAGTTCTTCTCTTTGTTGGAGTAGTTTACTTTTTTTAGCGTTGTCTGCGGTGGTACTGCCTAAATCATCAATGGCATCGTCAAGCGATTCGATCGAGTTAACAATTTGTTTAAAGCTAGCACGACCTTTTTCAACATCTCTATTGAGATCTTTTAGAGTCTTTGTGAAGTCAACAGAACCTTTCTTGGCCGATATGCCAAGATTTTTAAGTTCGTTGGAGAGGGCAGGAAATCTATCAACTAACTGCTCAATCAGCTCCCGTGCCTTTTCTGCGTCTAAATCATCCATGGATCGTTTTTATTACCTTGTGTATTTGGTGCTATAAATAGTGTAAAGTACTAATCAATTATATATATTTATAGGATTTTCGACCATGGATCAAAACACTCCACAAGTTGCTTCGGCTAATCCGCTGTCCAAGCATTTTAGACAGCCCGCAATCTACTTCAAGTTGCCCAGTGGTGGCAAGTATTGGCCAGCAGATGCAATCACCATGCCAGCTACCGGTGAGATTGGTGTCATGCCAATGACTACCAAAGATGAGATAACATTAAAGACGCCAGATGCATTATTAAACGGTCAGGGCGTGGTCAACGTGATACAGAGTTGTTGTCCGGATGTCCATGATGCTTGGCAGATGCCTAGTATTGATGTTGACGCTACGTTAATTGCGATACGGATAGCCAGCTATGGTAATCAAATGGATTTTACTGCTCAATGTCCTCACTGTAAAGTTGAAGACAGTCATGCTATCGACCTCGGAGTAACAATGTCAAGGATTACTGCTCCTAGTTATGATGTTCCTTTAGCTGTTGATGGTCTGAAGATACACATACATCCGCAACCATATTTTAGCCTTAACAAAACTAACATGATCGCATTTGAGGAACAACAGATAGTCAGGAGTTTAGGTTCGCTAGAAGACGACCCTGTTGAAGCCAAGAAACGTTTTGACGAACATCTTGCTAAAATTATTGAAATGAACATTAACCTATTAGCTAACAGCACCAAATCTATCACAATCAGCGATGGCACTGTGGTAACCAATTCGGAACACATTGCAGACTTTTACAACAATGCTGACACTAAGGTTATTAAAAAATTACAGCAGTACTTAACAGAACTAAACGAGCTTGCTAGCATGAAGCCGGTGGATGCTGTTTGTCCAAACGACGAGTGCGGTAAAGAATTCCCCATAAACATCACATTCGACTACGCAAGTTTTTTCGTATAAGGCTCTTAACTTTAGAACAAGCGGCAGTCGAAGAGCTGATTGACAGCTACGACAAAGAGATAAGGGCCTTAAAAGATGATGCGTTAAGGATGGCATGGTACATGCGCGGTGCCCTGAGCTATGACGAGGCTATGCAACTTGGGCTAACTGATAGAGAACTAATCAACAAGATTATCAAAGACAATATCGAAACAACAGAAAAAACCAAGATGCCATTCTTCTAAGATAGTGTGGCTTTTCTGCCACATGTAACATAGTTATCCTCTTGACAAAACTCAAAAAAGGTGTTATATTATTATAGTAAGACTACCTAAATAGTAGAGCAAGATTAATTCTACGCTTTATTTTATAGTCTTGCTATTTTTAAAACGGGGCAATTCCCCAGGAGGAAGTAAAATGGAAGTATTAACACACGTTAAGAAATGGGCGGCAGGTATCGCTGATGTAGCAGTTTCACTAATGGCAATGTTTATTGCATTAGAAATTCTACTCAAAGGATCTGCAGTTGCATTCTTACCAGCTACTGATGTTATCGGTTCAGTTACTGGCGTTATCAAAACCTTAGGAGCTGAAGGCTTAGTAGGATTGGTAGCAGTATGGGTACTATACTCAATCTGGAATAAGAAGTAAGCATAGACTTACACCATTTCCGCAGAACAGTAACAAGAAAGCACTCTTAATTGGGTGCTTTTTTTTGAATTGTTTTTCAGAGAAAACCTAACAGAACGTTAAGTCATAATTATCGCATAATAAAGATATTGCTTACTATTAAAAGATGTCTTTGACATCTAACTTCTCGCTAACACTCGAAGTTCTTTTCCTTTAATCTGATTACCTTATATTACTTTGATATACTGTATGTTCTTAACTGCTTTATCTAGATCTTTCAGCCATACTTCACCTACTGCAAGGCAAAGTATGAAAGACACTTTATCTGAGTCTTACGCACATACTAACTAAAAAAGATTGCTATCACTAGCACGGAGGCGGTCAGCCTGTACCCCCTACTTCAGCTTCATCTGGCGGATGCTTTGATAACCGTAGTTAGCCAATTATCAAATGCACGTAGGTTGCTTTTTCTCAGAGCCTACATCTTTCGGTTTTTACACCTAGTTGTTGTTGCGTCGTCCTGTGTGTAGTCTTCTCTACACGTTCCAAGTAGGCATAACCTACCATCTCCTCAGGACACAGAATACATCTGCATCATTGACTATTAATGTGTTTCTATAAAATCTTTAACCGTGCTATAAAATATTTTATTAGATTCTTTGCCCGGATGGATACCATCATAACTTGTATCTACTTGTAAGGAATTAAAAGAATTATAAAGGTTTATCCATTTTTCTTTTTGTACTCCCCCAACTTCCAAATACATCTGATGTTGTTTTTTATATAAGGAAAAAATCTCCTCATCATCACGTGACTCTATATGTAATATTTCTTTTCTTGTAAATTCTGTTAACATCATTGGTAAAAAATCGCCTTGCATAACATCAAAAAACCCGACGTCCCATGGGCATAGTAAGTTTAAATGTAAAATTTGAAACTTATATTTTTTAGCCATAGCTTCTAATATATTAATATATCTCAAAACTTTAACTATTTCCCATTGACAATGATGCAATACCTTTAACCTATCTACTAAGTTTTTTATGTATTTTCTAGATATATTAATTTGGTTTGTTTTATGTGTTCTATTATTTAGAGACAACGATGCAGTAGTATCGTACAACTCAAATCCCACGTTGACGTTGTATCTTGGCATACTAGTCCACCCACAAATTACCATTTCTAGCTCATTTTTATTTTTACTGATAGCTTCTACTAAATTTTCAAAAATTTCCGAATTACTAGCACCAGACTGTCCGATATTTTCTAAACTTAATCTGTTTAATTTTTTAATATTTCTATGGCACAAGTTAACCCAAAGATCTGGTGACTCTTTACAGTCCGATTCAGGATCATCGTAATTTAACCCGTAGCCAGCAGAGTAAGAACACCCTCCTACTATCAGCGACTTCATTTAACTAAATCCTTTAACTTTTTTAAATCTTCTACGAGAATGTTCTTTACGGAACCTATTCCAAGTCTAATATTAATAATCCCATTGTAGTTATCATCTCTCAATAGGACATCTTCTTTAAACTGAAAATACGCCTCCATATAGTTGGTCTCACCACGTGTTTTACACAAATATAGTATTTCACGAGTGAACTTTTCTTTTCCTAATTCTTCGATATCTCTAACCAACCTTTCGGATGATCCGTAATATGTTTTCCAGTCTGTTTCGACTGTACTTCTACGTTTATTTTTCTTGCCTTTTAGAGGTGGTCTCTTTTTGATAGTCCAGAAAAATTTACGACCTACGTAATCGTGTCCATTTTCTGTGTTTGTGATTCTATATATAAACCCGTAGTTGTCACCGATGTCCTCAGACTCAAAGGCAGTACCGTTATAAGTCCAAGGATTGTCGTATGACTGTGTCACTTACATTCCGTTCTTTTTTTCTTGTATTTCTGCACGCCTAGCTTTGGCTAATTTTTGTAAATCACCTAACGCACCACGAGCTCGTGTTGCCGCGGCTTTAACGCCTTTATCTTCAAATTTTGATGACTCCGCTACGTATGTTTCTACTGCGGCTAAAATATCTGTATGAATTGACATATTTCTTGTTCCTTATTGAATGTTATACTGCTATTGTGAAACGTCTTGCTACTTCTTTTTTATACCTTGCTTTCTCTTTGTTGCGAGAACTTTTTTCTATTGCGGCTTCTAGTCTTGCTTTTGACCATCCTTTGATTCGTGGCTTACCATTGCATGTTGCTTCTGGATTTGCTTTACGTCTTCCTGGATGTATTCTTCCTGTTGGTCCTGCCATATTGTTCTCCTTATACAGTAGTTAGCGTACCTGTAACCGTGGTTATATTAAAATTGAAATTATTTCCCGTGTTCTAAATTGCACCACACCACAACGTCTTCAATCACAGTGTTTGGAGCCACGGTTGTAGCATACTGTATGAATTTGATAATATCGTTAGTATTAACACCATTACCAGTCCAGGTTGCTCTTGATCGAGTTAATTCGGTATCAATTCTATCAGGTGAGATTAATGTAGTTTTAAATTTAACTTTGTTATCTTTAAAAGCACGAGTACATTGTTGGCTAGCATGTCGCAATGCGGCTTTACTTACTCTGTAGGTTTCCCAACTTGGGTCCGGAGCAACTATCGTTTGTTCTCCAACACTGCCAATGTTAAATATCCAACCTTGTTTGTCCTGCTCTGCCCACTGCTTATATACTTCTAGTAACAAGTTTGTTTGAGCAAAGTTAGCCCATTCTTCTTGTGGAGGACCGTCAAATGCGTTATTGATAAACACATCATAGTCTAAACTTTTTTCTGCTATCGCTTTAATATCTTTGACAATGTCAAAGCCGGACTGTCTACTTATGCCGTCAGCTGATAATTCATTGACTATGTCTAATCCCAGCCCCCTGTTGCCACCTGTTACTAGTATTTTCATTTAGTTTGATCCCATACTTTTGTAAATTGTTTGCCACAAGTCATGGCACATTCAAATATTCTTTTCTCACCTGTCCAGCTATCTACAAGATCACTCCAGAATGTGTTTTCAAATATTTCTTCTATAGTATAGTGGTGAATGCTAAGATTGTCAAGCCCGTATTGATTTAAAAACTCAGTTACTTGATTTTTACCATCAACTGTGTGCCCTTGATTACTGCCTGGAAGTACACCTGTCCTAAACCTAGCATCATATAAGTTATGATTAAAGAAGTTACAGGGTAACAATACCCCTTGTGCGTTCATAGCAACTTTCTTACCATGTAGGCTATCACAATGTATGTCTGTGGTCTTAAAGTACTGCTGTAGGTCTTTGTATTGCTTCTTGAGCTCAGGCAATTTAATAACACTTTGATTACGCCATTCGTCATTTACTGGTGGCTCTAAATAGTATTCTGTTTCGCCTTTCATGTTCTTAACAGGCCACGATTCTAGTTCACGCTCTTCACCGTGATGGAAAAAACGTCCAGTCTTACGGGCAAGGAATTTAAAAAAGTTCATGTCAGTTGCTATTTGTTCTGCCTGCCCAACTTGATGTTCGTTGTGTTTGAACACAATCATTTGCCACATAGCACGCCCACCACTATCTATAAATGCTTGTGCGTTTTCAATTACTTTGTTGTAGTCTACGTGTTTACGATAAAGGTGTAAGGTGTCTTCTAATCCGTCAATACCAAAGTCTACTTGCCCATAACCATTCATTATCTCAGCCATTTCACGCCAATATTCGGGGTTATGAGCACCTCCATTGGTATGTACATACAACCACAAGGTTGGACTCTTACGACGGAAGTCTCTCAGTATGTCCAAAAACTCTGGGTGTACTATAGGGTCACCATAACTACCACAGAAGAATACCTGACGCAGTCTACCACACAGCTCAGAAGTAAACGCACGATCAATTACATCTCTGGGTAAGTTGACCAAGTCCATGTATGGATTTAATTTTCCACCCAGTTCGTTACGAGGACACTGTGGACAACTGGCATTACAATTAGTCGTAATCTCTAATTGATACTCGTCTATGGTTTGGTAACTAAACAATTAATTCTATCTCACGTTGCCATTGATTAGTGTAACTAGTACCATGGTCTAATTTAGTACAAGTTATCTTACAAACATAATTAGGAGTATCTGACACCCAAGATTGTTGAATGCTATCAAATTGATCTAACGTATGACTAGTAGTACCTAGATAACAACAAGGATACTGTACTCCTTTTGCTGAAATGTAAATACTTTGTTCCTTTATCGCCTGGCAAGTAATTGTACCTTCACTAACAGTTGGATTGTTCCATCCCTTAGGACTTTTTAAAAAGTCAATTGGTATAAAGTCATGCCTCCTGGTTACTTTAGCTCGAAACCAAGAAAATTTTAATTCTCGTGCTAGTTGCTCACACTCATCTACTTGCTGTTGATTGTGTTCAAATACCAGCATATCCCAATGAGCGTAACCACCAGCAGTTATAAACGTGTTAACATTATCTATAACCTTACTCCAATTAACATTTACCCTGTAGATGTGATTGGTATCCTCTAATCCGTCGATACTGAATATAACATAATCTTTTTCACCGGACAGTATTTCAGCTAGTTCTCGCCACCATTCACTATTTCTTAACCCGCCATTAGTATTCATGCCTAGTGTAATAGTTGGATTAACGCTTCTAAAGTATTTAAAAATTTCTAAAGTGTGCTTACCTGCCGCAGGATCTCCATACACACCACACATATACATCTTGTCTAATTGTTTAATCTGTTGTTCTGTAAATAGTTCTTTAATTTGAGCAACAGTGAGATGATTTTGATCGTTTTTATCAAACGTTTGGTCAGTTTCTCTAGCACATTGTGGACAAGCCGCCTGACAGGCATCTGTGGGTTCTAGATGTAAAACCTTTACTATCATGACATCTCAACATCAGTGTCATACATAGTGAATCCGTTTTCTTTGATTACAGTCATAATGTTATTTACTCGTCCTGCTAGCTCGTCCCTGTGTGATACTAACCAAATTGACTTGTTATGTTCGCGTGCCATTTTTTTAAGGATACTCATAGCGTTCTCAACACCCGACGCATCCATGCCCGAATCTACTAATTCATCAATGAACAACAAGTTAATTGGTTGATACAGACTTTCCCATACATCACGGAATGCCCAGCTCAATGACAGTATCAATCTGTTACGCTCACCTCTTGACAAGTTATCAAAGTCTAAATCTCTACCTAGTTCGGTGATCTCAACAGTTAGGTCATTGAGGAAAGTTACCGTGTGTGGTAATCCTATCCTATCAAGATACTGTCCTAGGCGAGCATTTAGATAACTTAAATTTTGATCAATAATTCGTTTACGCACAAAACTGTCTTTGTTGGTTAACAGTTTATACAAGAAGTCTTGGTGTTCTTGCATACGCTGATACCCATTGATAGCATCATAACTGATCTCTTCGGCAGTTGTGGCTTCCATCTCTGCTATTTGGTCAACATAAGGATCTTCTTCTTTGCCCTTGCTGACTAATTGTGTTTCTAAATTGGCTACCGAACTTCGATGATGGATAGCATCTTCGTGATTAGAATAGAATGTTTTGGACTTATCTCCTAACGTGCCTAGCTCAGACAATGCAGTTTCTAATTCGTTGAGTTCACTTTGGTGTTTAGCATGTAATGTTTGTGCCTCAACTATGCTGTCTTCTTTGCCTTGTAAAACTTCTTCGTGTTTTTCGTCATGTAGTTCTTGCCCACATACATAGCACTTATGTTCTTTAAGCTGATCTATTTCTTTTTGTAGTTTTTGCAGATTACTGTCTTCTCTTTGCACATCTTTTGTAATACGTACAATTAAATTTGCTATTTCTGCAATTTCTTTTTCTTTTTTTG